>OIYO01000409.1_pt1 | contig 37126 bp, 33 predicted proteins | sample 1588191 | NCBI WGS metagenome assembly OIYO01 (sample SAMN03283275) | human gut metagenome | biome: human-associated habitat; material: feces | host: Homo sapiens | place: Peru | collected 2012 | reverse complement strand
TAATTGACGGTCAAAGAATGGCTGAAAAACGGACGAAATTTAAATTTTGAGATACAAGCATTAAGAGAAGCACGAAACAGAGCGTTAAACGCCGCTGTGGGCGGTGCGGTTGATTATGGTGCGGAACGTGTTCAAACAAGCGGCGGCAACGGCACAGAACGGCTTTTTGTGGCGTACAGCCAGTATTCGGCAGAACTCGAACGGCGAATAGCCGAGCTTGAAGATTACCAAAACGAAATGCTGCGCCTTATCAATAAGGTTTCAAACACCACATACCGAACATTGCTTATCGAGTATTATATAAATTGTAAGTCGTGGGAAGATGTGGCAGAAAGTTTAGAGCGTGACTTGTCGTGGGTATTAAAACGTGAAAAAGGAATAAGAGACAGAGCTATAAAAGCCGTAAGCTATGTATATAAAGAGAACCGGGGGAGTTAATTTCCCCCCGAAATTCTTTTCGTTTTTTCTATGGCAAGCATTTTTATACAGTTTTGATTGTGTAAAAAAAGCGCCTTATCATTGTGATAAAACGCTTTTTATTCGGTTTAACGATTATGACGCTATATTTGTTCCCTGTTCTATAACGGGAAGAATCTCGTTATCTTTTAACAGTTCGTATATAAACAATCTGCCTTTTTGTGTCCATTTTGTTTCAAGTACAACATCCGAACGTCCGTCGGAACGCGTAATGTTAATTGTTTTTGAATGCGTGTATCCCAAATCGTGATAACGGCTGTATAAAAGCCACTGTCCGCTTTGCTTAAACTGTACACCGAAACGGTTTAAAAGTTTGTTCATCGCCGCACCGCTCATTCCGTAATCTTTGGCTATCTGTGTTATTGTCACAAGCCCTTTGTTGTCAAGAATTATGTCAACATAGTTCGCTTTAGGCTGTAACTCGCCGATAAGCTGATTTTTACGCGCTACTTCAAGTTGCAGGTTTTTAAGCTGTTGTGCAAGATTAATTACCGTATCGGGATTGCATAAAACCCTTTCTATCGTTTCGGGTGTCATATACGCGCCCGTTTGTCTGACGGACGGTAAAACTTCGCTCGTGACCCAACGTTTAAAACGCTTTGCACTCGGCAGCTTGCTCGACAATATAAGAGAATATAATCCGCTTTCGTTGATTGCTACTGTGCTTTGATTTCTTCCGATGGTGTCACGAATCGTTACCCCATCTTTTTTATCTTCATCATCAACGTGGTCGGCTATTGCTTTTCTGGTGTTGCTATATCCTAACACCTGTGCTACATCTTTACCCACAAAATACGGTTCGTTATCAATATTGACGGTTCGGATACTTCCGAATTCGCTGTTTTCAAAGACTTTCAGCTCATTCATTTGTTTCACGCTCCAATCTGATAAACGGTAACATTCTGCCTTCGCTTTCGAGAATCAGCTTTAATGCCGTCTGAAAACCGACGCTGAATCCGAGTTCTTGAAACTCAATGTTTGTAGAGATAAAATCGCACCACATATCGTCTTGCAACTTTAAATTATCTATCGGTGTTATATACTTTTTCACAAATGCCTCTGAACGCGCTTGTTTAAGTATATCATCTTCAAATGCGCTGTCGAGTCCGTTTCCTGTTTCACCGCCGCTTACTATCTCAAATAATCCGTGCATAAGCTGTTTGTTTTTAATATTCTTTTCCTCAATCATTTTGTACATTTTTGTCATTAAATTACTCATAAAAAAATTCCTCCAAATTTGATTTGACAAACCCACGAGAAATATGATATAATACAATTGTCATACTTCGGTATGGATTTTGTTGAGGATACTCGCGCGGGTTCGAATACGACGAGTATCCTATTTTTAGTTTTTCAACTCATTGTAAACCTTATCAATTCCTAATCTGATAATTTCGGTCTTTGATAATCCTGTTTGCTTAACACAAATATTAAGCTTTTCTGTTTCGCTATCGGATAATCTAAGTTCCAGACGATTATTTTTAGGATTGTTGGTAGGTCTGCCCATTTTCTTGCCGATAAAATCACATCCTTAAAATTTTTGTTGCAAATAGGGACAAAACGTGATATAATTAACTAAAGAGCGGGTGGCGGCAAGTCCGCCCAATCTTTATTTCCTGTGGCTCTGATTATTTATCGGAGCCGTTTTTTGTTTCTTCAAGAAGCTTAATTACTTTTTCTGTCTGTCCGTCTTTCAGCATTTCCAAAATCATTGATATAAGCAGGTCAAATTCTTTGCTCGTCATATTATCTTCCATATGTTCTCCTTTCTCGTCTTGCCCCGTTATTGTGACAACTCTCTGTCACTGATTATAGTATAACATATGTACGTACAAAAGTCAACCCCTTTTTTTAAAAAAATAAAAAAATTTTCATTACACCATAAAAAACCATAGAAAACCATAATGGATATGTGCTATAATGGTATCATAGAAAAAGGCGTTCAATTCCGAGCGTCTTTTTTGTTTTGGATTTAAGGGAAAGAATGTTTCAAAATTTTTGCGTTGGGGTGGGGAGCGGAAACATAAAAGCGAGGTGATTGCGGTGACAGACAAGCAAAAGAAATTTTGTGATGAGTACCTTATAGATTTGAATGCGACACAAGCCGCAATCAGAGCAGGGTATTCTAAAAAGACGGCAAATCGAATAGGCGCGGAAAACTTGTCAAAACCTGATATTAAAAGCTATATTGATGAACGGCTCAAAAAAATGCAGGATGAGAGTATTGCAAAGGCAGACGAAGTTTTAAAGTATCTCACATCGGTTATGAGGGGTGAGAGCAGGTCACAGGTTGTCATTGCAACGCCGCTCGGCGCGGAACGCGTAGACAAGCCGCCCGAAGAAAAGGACAAGCTAAAGGCGGCAGATATGCTCGGCAAGTATTACGCACTTTATACCGAAAAATCAAAGGTTGATGCTGACCTTAATTTCGAGGTTCGTTTTGATTACGGTGATGATTAGAAAGGATGATTTCAATGGAATTTGAAAATGAAGTTTGGAAAGACATTGAGAGATATAACGGAAGATACCAAATAAGCAATTATGGTCGCATATGGAACACGATTACTCAAAAGTATATGAAACCACAAATGAAAAAGAGCGGATATTATTCTATAAATCTGATGAAACCCAATAAAAAGGTTGTGACGGAAAGAGTGCATAGATTAGTTGCGCTCTATTTTTGTGTTAAGCCGAACGGATGTAATATTGTTAATCATTTGGATTCAAATAAGACAAACAATTTCGCCGAAAATCTTGAATGGACAACGGTAAGCGGAAATACAAAACATTGTTATGATAATAATAGTGAGTTCAGAAAACAAGTAGCTCAAAATTCAAAAAAAGGTATCGAGAAAACGATATTTACAATCGAGGTTTTGAATAAAGATAAAAGTTTAATCGGGGTTTTTAAGGGGTATAAGACCGCCGCTAAGGCATTAGGTATAAACGAAAAGACGATAAGAAATTATGTTCATAATAAAGTGCAAGCTAATAGAAAAGGGTATGAGATTAACATAATTTCGAAAGGTGGTGGTGCGTGTGAACATTTCAGCACAATTTAATTCAATATTTAAACCTGTTCACGAATGTAAGAAAAGGTATATAGTGATGAAAGGTTCTGCCTGACAGGTTCGGGAAAATCAGTAGATACGGCGCAAATGTACATATTGCGGCTTATGCACGATAAGGGTCGCAATCTCGTTTGCGTCCGCAAATCGGACGTGACGAACCGCGACAGCACGTTTGCCGAACTTACGGCGGCAATATATCGATTGGGTGTATCGTCCGTTTGGAAGATAACGAACAATCCGCTTTCGATGCAGTGCGCGAACGGCAACAAGATAATATTTCGCGGTGTGAATGATGACCGACAGAGAGAAAAGTTAAAATCAATCACATTTGCAACGGGAAAACTGACGGATGTTTGGATTGAGGAAGCAACCGAACTCACCAAACAAGACCTTGAGATAATCAACGACCGTTTGAGGGGCGAACTTCCGAAAGGATTGTTTTATCAGATAAAGATGACGTTTAACCCCGTATCGGCGGAACACTGGATAAAAAAAGAGTATTTCGACCGCGAGGACGAGGACGTGTTCACGCACCACAGCACATATCTTGACAACCGATTTTGTGATGAAGCGTACAAGCGGCGTATGATGAGAAGAAAGGAAACCGACCCGGAAGGCTATCGGATATACGGCTTGGGTGACTGGGGCGAAACGGGCGGGCTTATCTTTACGAATTTCGGCGCGGAAGAATTTGACACATCGCTCGACAGATTCGACGCGGTGGCGTTGGGTCAAGACTTTGGATTCAATCACGCAAACGCGATTCTTGCGCTCGGTTTTAAAGACGGTGATGTGTGGGTGTGCAAGGAACTTTATGTACACGAAAAGGACACGACCGAGATAATCGGACTTGCAGAGGGTGAGTTTGACAAAAGCGTGCGTATGTGGTGCGACAGTGCCGAACCCGACCGAATAAAAGAGTGGTGCCGCGCAGGGTATAAGGCGCGCGCCGTTGTAAAGGGTGGTCAATCGGTCAAGGCACAGATAGACTGGCTCAAAGGCAGACGCATACACATTCATCCGAGTTGTAAAAACTTGCTCAAAGAAATGCAACAATGGCGCTGGCAGAGAGATGAAAAACTTGACGAATACACGGACGAACCCGTGCCGATATTTGATGATGCGATTGCAGCTTTGCGATATGGTGTTGAGGGCTGGCGCAAGCATAAGAAAATAATTATCCCCGACCGAAGCGTATTCGGCGGTTTATAGAGGTGATACAATGTATATTAATTCCGAAATCATAAAGGACGGCATAACGCCCGATGTGTTAAAACGGCTCATAGAGCGGCACGCGGAGGGCATAGACAGATATGTTATGCTGAAAGAATATTATCGCGGCAAGCATAATATTTTAAGCCGAACAAAAAGCAGTGAATCGGCGGCGAACAATAAGGTTGCGGCGAATTGGGCAAAGTATATAACGACCGTTGCGGTGTCGTATCTGCTCGGTAATCCGATAACGTATGACGTGCTTGATAAATATGATATAACGCCCGTACTTGACTGTTACAGAGAACAGCATATAAACAGCGTTGATACACAGCTCGGCAAAGAAGCGAGCATATGCGGCGTTGGAATTGAAATGGTGTACGCGGACGAGGACGGCAACCCGAAATCATATGCGGCAACACACGACAATGCTTTTATTGTATATGATGATACGGTGGCGCATAACAAATTATTCGGCGTACATTATTACTTGCAATTCGATATAAACGGACAGCAAAGCGGAATAAATGTTATAGCGGCGGACAGTCAAAATATATATACATATTTCGGACACGATACATCGGCGTTGCAATTTGTCGACAGCCAACCGCATTATTTCGGCGCAGTGCCGTTTATAGAATATCTCAACAATGACGAGCGGCAGGGCGATTTTGAACAGCAAATGTCAATGATTGACGCGTATAACACGCTGATGTCCGACCGTGTGAATGATAAGGTACAGTTTGTTGACGCGTTTTTGCTCTTGCTCGGGATAGACATAGACAGCGAACAGGCGAAAAAGCTTATCCGTGAGAAAATCCTCTGCGGCGATACGGACGCAAAGGCACAGTATTTGAGCAAGGTTTTGAGTGAAACCGATGTCGAAGTATTGCGCAAGGCGATAAAAGACGATATTCACCAAACGTCAATGGTTCCCGATTTGTCGGATGAGAAATTCGGCAATAACACATCGGGCGTGGCGATAAAGTATAAATTGCTTGTGTTTGAACAGCTGACAATGGATAAAGAGCGGCTCTTTGAAAAGGGGCTGAGAGAACGTTTTGAACTGTATTCAAATTTCTTTGCGGTCAAAGCGAATATGAAGATTGTGCCGTCTTGCGAGGTGGATATACACTTTAAGCGCAACCTTCCGGCAAACGAACTTGAATTGTCACAGATAGTCGGAAACTTGCGCGGAATGGCATCGACCGAGACCTTGCTCGGGATATTGCCGTTTGTGTGCGACCCGAAAGAAGAAGCAAAACTTGTCGCGGAAGAAAAGGCAGAGAGCGAGAAGCAAGCGATACTCACACAGCGCGAATTAATGCGCTTTGGCGATGATAACAATGGCGAACAGTAATTATTGGCGCAGGCGTGCCGAACGGCTTGAAAAACAAATACACAGCGGTGACAGAGTGCCGATAAGCCGAATAATGCGACTTTATAAACACGCTTTTGACGAAATCGAGGACGATATAAAGCGCACGTCGTCGGCGCGCGATGAGCTGAACCGTACAGAGGTTGAAGCCTTAAAAGCTGAGATGATAAAGATAGGAGCAAGCGCACCCGACCCGATACGGCAAGCACAGATAACACGCGCGGTATCGGCATATGATTATCGGATAGACCGTATGGAATGGCTTAAATCGAGGGCGTATATGCACTTGATGAAAGTTGCGGGGGTTGCGGCGGCACTTGTTAAACCGCATTTGGAAAACGCATACAGAGCGGCGCGGTACGGCACGATAGACGATATTGCAAATGGATTGAATGTCGGCATAGACTTTTCGCTTATACCGAAACGCACAATCGAAAGGGTTGTAAAATCACCGTTTCACGGTAAGAATTACTCGCAAAGGGTATGGGATAACACGGCGGAAACGGCGGCAAAGGCGCAGAAGATAATCGTGGAGGGACTTATTAAGGGTTCAAGCTATCCGCATATGGCGCAGGAGCTTGCAAGGGTGACGAACAACACATACTATAACGCGTATCGGCTTATACAGACCGAAGTAACGCATTTTACCGAAATGGGGCGTTTTGACGCGTATAAGGATATAGGCATAGAAAAATATACATATTATGCAACGCTCGGGTCAAAGACGTGCGATGTGTGCGCGGCATTGGACGGAAAGACGTTCAATATCGATGAGGGTATCGAGGGCAAAAACAAGCCGCCGATACATCCGCATTGTATGTGTTATACGGTCATCGGTGATGTAAAACTCACGTCAAGACTTGCCCGTGACCCCGAAACGGGCAAAAATTATAAGGTTCGGGGCGATATGACATATAATGAATGGTATGAGGGATTGTCACAGGAAAAGAAAACGGCGGTTAAGGCATATAAGAATCGGCATACCGATGAGGTGCAATATACAAAGTATGTAAAACGGCTCGGCGGCGAAAATATGCCGAAAACACTTGAATTATTCCAAAAAATGAAGTATAATGATAGTGAGAAGTGGGGCGATTATAAGTATTATTATCGCAACATAGACGGCAGACCGATTGAATATGTTAAAATAGACAGAGAATTGTCAAAACTCGGTATCACGAATAAAGGCAGAGCGTACCCGGTGGAACAGTTAAAAATCACAGAATGGTCTGCGCACAGTCAAAAGAGAATGGCGCAAGACGGTGTTTCAAAAGATGATGCTGTATCTTTTTGTAATAAAGCTATCGCTATTATGAAAAAATATCCGAATCCCGAAACACAGTATAATTATTATCACAATAATGGAATAACGGGAATACGTAAAAGAGATGGTGTTGTTAATACTGTTATAGGTAAGGTCAGATTTGGAGAAGATACTGAAAAAATCTTGGAGGTAATGAACAAATGGTTGAGTTAATGAATTGCCCGATGATGAATAAAAAAATAGATTTGGCGTATTGTTTGGAATTGCAAATGATTTCAAACAATGAAATTAAAAAGACGGTAGACGAAAAAGAAATCACGGAGCAAATGTGGGATATATGCAGGAGCTGTCCTAAGCAGGAATGCCCCACGCCCGATTATATCGAGAGGTGATACGAATGAATAAGAAATGTCCTAAATGCGGAAAAAACTATGGTGAGCTGTCGAATTATTGCACGATGTGCGGGTTGGAACTTGAAAAAGCACCGAACGAGTGTTCGGAAAAGAAAACACAGCTTTGCGCTCATCGTATATACAGAGATGATGAACGTTTTTGCGAATATTGCGGCGCACCGACAACATACGCCGTTCAAAAACAATGATATTAAAATGACACACAAGAGATTGCGCACCTGCAATCTCTTTTCTTGTACCCAAAAGGAGTGATACAATGCGGATAAATGTAAATGTTGAGGGAATTGATGCGCTCACATCAAGACTGAATAAGCTGTGTAATATAGAAAATGCCCTGTTGAAGGGCGGCGAGGTTGTCCGTGCAGAGGCACAGGCGAATTGTCCGAAAGACACAGGCAGACTTGCAAACAGCATTGTTGTACAGAGCGAGGGTGGCAACAGCGTTCTTATCGGTCCGACAGCCGAATACGGAATATATGTTGAATTCGGAACAGGCTCAAAGGGTGACAGTTCAAAGCCGCACACGTCCAAAAAGGGGTGGGTATATTTCAATGAGCGCACGGGCGGATTTGTATATACAACGGGGCAAGCACCGCAGCCATTTTTGATACCCGCGCTTTACAGTCAGCGCGACGCGGTTATTGCGGCAATAAAACAAGGATTGCTTGCCGAGATTTAAGGAGTGAGAATATATGACAAGTGTAAACAGGATAACGGAAAAGCTGCTTGCGCCGCTTAGAAGTGAAGGCGTTCGGGTGTGCTATCAATATCCCGAAGATTTCGGAACACTTCCGGCGGTTTCATATTATGATTTGATAACGACAGAGAGCTTTCGTGCGGATAATTCGGAACAAGCGCAGCTGTCAAGGGTACAGATTGACATATGGGCGATGAAGAAAACACAACCGGGTGAGATTGCCGAAAAGGTAAACAGGATAATGCAGGATAACGGTTGGATTCGCGAACTCGGGCGCGACTTGCCGAAGGGTGCGGAAAACCACGTTTATCATTATACAATGCGGTTTGCAAAGGAGATTTACGGATAATGAACAAAGAAAACACGCTTAAACAATTAAAGATATTGTTGGGAATTGCGGACGATACAAAGGACACACTTTTGATGATAATAATTGATGAATGTATCGACAGGGTTGTGAACTATTGCAGACGTGACGATTTTCCCGACGGACTTGTTTCGCTCTTGCCGATAATGGCGCACAGAGCATACATAAGCGGCGGTTATGGCAGAGCCGAACCGACCGGTTCGGTAACATCAATAAAGCAAGGTGACAGAGCCGTGAGCTATGAGGGCATAGCGAGCGCAAACGGCGATTGGATGGACGATTTTATCAGCCGTCTTGAACCGTACCGCCGAAGAAAGGGGCGATTGCCGAGTGAGTGCATTTAGCGTATTTAACAATTGCACGGTGAAAATCGGGCATATCAAGACGTATGACGGATATGTAGACGATGATACCGAATTTATCGAGGACGTGGCATTTGGTGCGGATTTTCAGCCGTACAACGGCGGCTTGGCGCAAAGAGAATACGGGATTGAGGAAGAAGTCACGGCGAGGATATACACCGAACCGACGGGAGGAAAACTCAAATCGGGTATGATTGCGGCGATACGCGACACAAAATATGACGTGGTATATGTCGCGGCGTGGGAGTTTGGCGAAGTTGCCTTGCTCCGACAGCGCAGAGATTAAAATTGAAAAAGATTAAACACCCACATTCGGGTGTTTTTATTATGCCAAAAACAGGAGGTAAAAAACAATGGCAGAGAACAATACTGCAACTTTTGAGGGTTCAAACGGGGCAGCCGGCACACCGCCGACACAGGCAACGGATACGAACAATCAATCGGGGCAGAACAACACACAGACGGGCGGAGCAAATACGGCGAGAACCTATACAGAAGCGGAATTTATTTCCGAAGTAGACCGCCGTGTAAGTCAGGCACAGGCAAAATGGGCGGCGGAGTTGGACGATAAACTCAACTCGGCACGCTCGGAGGGTGAAAAGCTTGCGAAAATGAACGCTGACGAGCGGGCAAAGGCAAAGTTTGAAACCGACAAGAAAAAGTTTGAGAGTGAACGTGCGAAATATGAGGCGGAACGCCTTGAATTTGAAGCGGTAAAACAGCTTTCGGAAAATAAATTGCCTGTCAGCTTTGCAAAAATGTGTGTGGGCGAGAATGCAGAGGAAACTAAAGCGAACATTGAGGGATTCAAAACCGCGTGGAATGATGCCTTGCAAAATGCGGTCAACGACCGTATGCGCGGTACAACGCCGAAAGCGGGAAACGGTGAAAATCTTAATGTTTCGTCGGGGTTTGCCGATGTGATTAATGATTTACACAGATAAAAAGAAAGGAAGATTTAAAGAATGAGTTATTTAAAAAATGAATTGACGGGATTTGTTCCCACACCGCAGGCAACGGATATAATCAAAGATACCGTGCGCGGTTCATCGATTTTGCGTATGGCAAAAACAGAAAGAATGACATCGGATAAGAAAAAGTTTAACGTGTTGACAGACGGCGCAGGTGCTTACTGGGTAGGCGAGGGCGAGCGTATCAAGACAAGCGGCAGCAAGTGGATTCACCCGACAATCGAGGCGAAGAAACTTGCGGTTATTATCCCTGTCACAAAAGAAAAGCTTGAAGATACGACAATCAATGTATTTTCGGAGCTTAAATCACAGATTGCGGAGGCGTTTTATACCGCAATCGACAGCGCGTGCCTTTTCGGTACAAATTCGCCTTTTGCAACCAATGTGTATAAGGCGATAAGCGACAATGAGATGATTGTCACCGACAACAAGAACATTGATATTGCCGTATCGGACGCAATGGCACTTGTAGAGGAAAACGGATACGACCCGAACGGCTATATCGGAAGAATAGGCGTAAAGAACCAATTGCGCAAGCTCCGCGATACAAACGGCGCACCTGCATATGTGAACGGAACAAGCGGCTCGGAGCTTTATGCACAGCCGATTGAATTTGTTCGCAACGGTGCGTGGGATAACACGAAGTGTGACCTTATCACGGGCGCGTGGAAGTATGCGATTGTCGGAATCCGTGACGGTATCGGTTACGAAATTTTGAGAGAAGCGACACTACAAGGAACGCTTGACGAGGACGGAAAGCCGTTATCGCTTGCCGAACAGGATATGGTTGCGATTAAAGCAACGATGCGTCTGGGATTCCTTGTTGTCAAAGATGACGCGTTCGCGGCGTTTAAGAATGCCGTTCCCACGCTCGGAACTCTTACCGTTACATCGGTTGAGGGAAGTGCAACGGGCAAGTCTAAGATTACGGCAGAACCCAAAGTTATCGGTGGTCACAGGCTTATGTATAAGGCGGCGGCATCTGCGCAGTCGGTTACATATGACGCTGATTTATCGGCGTGGACGGAATTTAACAGCGGCGATGAGCTGACCCTCACAAACGGTCAGAAAATAACCGTTGCGGAAGTAACGGCGGACGGCAAGGCGCGCAAGTCGGGCAATGCGACAATCGTATCAAAGGCGTAGGATAATGCGGAATTCGGAATGCAGAAGGGGCGGGATTTTGCTCCGCCTGCAATGAAACAAACAAATAACACAAATTATGAGGTAATACCTCAATAAAAAGGAAGGAAATGATTTATTATGGCAAGCAGAACAATTGACAAACCGAAACCCCGTATAGGTGTTGATATGTACACTATATTTGAGGTGAAAAGCGACACGGCGGAGGCAATCACATACGGTGACGCGGTAACAATCCCCGGTACCGTTGAGATTGCACCGACAGACAACGGCTCGACCGATGTATTCGATGCGGACAACGGCGCATATGACGTTGAGGACTATCTCGAAAAGCTCGGTCACGAAATCACAAACGCGGATATTCCGCCCGAAGTGGACGCAATGATGAGAGGTCTTGAACTCAAAGACAACGGCGTTGAGGTCGGAAAGAAAACGGAGGCACCGTATTTCGGCGTTGCGTGGAGGGTTACAAAATCAAACGGACATTACCGCCTTGTAAGATATTACAAAGGTAAATACGGTTTTGCGTCACCTGTCGGCGCAAAGACAAAGCCGTCAGAGGGTGCGGCGGAAAAACAGACCGCAAAAGCGACTTATTCGGCTGTTGCAACGGACAACGGGGATAAGTATTATTACTATCTCGATACCGATAATCTGCCCGAAAATGTGACGGAAGCAAAAGCGGTTGAGGAATGGTTTAAATCTCTCACGTGGTACCCGTCAAACCCAACTGTTTAATCGGAGGGAATAAGGTATGGCGAAAGCAAAACAACGGACGCTTTCCTTTAATGTCGGGGGCGAGGTCATTGTATCTCGCCCGTTCGACTTTGAGGCATTGTGTCTTATGAACGATGTACACGCGTATCAGACAAAGGGAAAATTCTCTATCTGTGCGAATGCAATCCCTTATTTGTTTGAGGGAACAAAGGTGACGAATGACGTAATAGAAAACGCGGATGTTACCGAACTCGGTGTGTTGTGTGACGAGTTATGGGATATATACACGACCGAGCTTAACAATATGTCAAAGGCAAAACCAAAAAACACAAAAAGTCCGACAAGGGATTGAGGGATATTTATACATTGATGTTTAAATATTACAAACTCTTGCCGGACACAGTGGCAAAACAGCCGCCGAGCCTCTTGTTTAAGGTGCTTGACGGATTGAACGACAGCGAAGATGAAGAAAATATCCCCGATGAACTTAAATGGTTCTATGGGGAGTGAGAAACGTCCGATAAATAAAAAAAGATATTGACACGTATTATAACACGTGGTATAATATATAATATAAGGGGGATAACAGATGAAAAGCTATTCTTCAAGGGAAGTTATCAAGATACTTAAAGCAGACGGTTGGTTTGAGATAGCTTGTGACGGTGACCACCACCAATTTAAGCATAAGCTGAAAAAGGGTAAAGTTACAATAACACACCCCAAAAAACATATTCCGACAGGAACACTTAAAAGCATTGAGAAACAAGCGGGTATTAAATTTGAATAATGCCCGTTTCCCCCTTTTTATTTATCGGATGGAGGTTTTAATAATGAAAGACACATATATTTATCCTGCTGTGTTTTATTATGATGAGGACGGAATATCAATTGATTTTCCCGACCTGCCCGGGTGTTGTCCTTGTGCGGACACAACGGAAGAAGCGGTAAAAAATGCACGTGAGGCGTTAGGGGTACACCTTTGCGGAATGGAACTCGACAACGACGAAATACCCGAGCCGTCAAAGCCGCAGGATATAGACACGAACGGCGGCGTACTTATGCTTGTTGATGTATTTATGCCGCCCGTGCGCGACAGGGTGAAAAATCGCTGTATCAAAAAAACGCTTACAATTCCGTACTGGCTCAACGCAGAGGCAGAGAACCACAATATAAACTTTTCGGGATTTTTGCAAGAGGCGTTAAAAAGCTATTTGCATATAAGCAAATAAACCCTTGACAAATAAATTTAGTATGGTATAATAACCTCACGAGATACAACGAAATTATAAATTTCTGTATCTCGGAGAACATTTTAGCATAACATTCCGTTGCGAATGCGTGAAAATCCTTGACAGATTTTCATCTATATGCTATAATAAATACAGAAAAAGAAAAGGTTGCCGTAAAACGGCTGACCAAGAATAATCAGGTTAAAGTAAACCGTTATCCATTGGTAGTGGGCGGTTTACTTTTTTATTGAGATAATTATTAACAGCACGATGGTGATGTATAATATTATGTATTCCATAAAAAGGTATCACCCCCAATCCCGACTTATGATTATCGAAATGGCGGTCAACCGCTCTACATTTTACCTTTTCTTTTATCTGCATTGTCCATTATACACGGTATGACATAATTTGTCAAGAATTAAAATTGAATATTACGCGTCTACGAAAAAGTAGGCGCTTTTTTTATACACAAAATTCAAAACAAAGGGGTGTTTTAAATGGCAGATGCGGAATTAACCGTCAGAATAAGCGGCGATACGGGAGATTTGGAAAGCGCGATAAGCCGAGTTGAATCACAGCTGTCACGGCTCGAAAGGTCGGGCGGTTCAAACGTCGGCGCGGGAATGGAAAGGAATTTCAAGACGGCGGCGGACAGGCTCGAACAGACAGCGAAACAATGGAAAAATTTAGGCGAGGGCGTAGACACACTCACAAAGCCTTTTCAGGTCGCAGGGGTGGCAATGGCGGCGGGAGCGGTTGCGTCTTCGAAATTCGCAATCGATTTTGAAAACAACTTTGCGGATGTTCGCAAGACTGTTGACGGCACGGATGAACAGCTGAACAAAATCAAACAAGACATAATCGATATGACAACGGTCGGCATAAACGGTCACAGCGCAATACCGCAGACAACGGCAGAGTTGACGGAGCTTGCGGCGGCAGGCGGACAGCTCGGAATACAAACCGAAAATATCAGCAGTTTTACCGAAACAATGGCAATGATGGGAAGCGCGACAAACCTTGCAGGTGAGGAGGGTGCGAAAACCCTTGCGCGATTTATGAACGTTGCCAACGTTTCACAAGGTGAAACTCAAAACTTAGGTTCGTCAATCGTTGATTTGGGTAACCATTTCGCAACAACCGAAGCCGAGATTGCGGCAATGGCACAGCGTATGGGCGCAACGGGTACGGCGGTCGGAATATCGGCACAGGATATACTCGCTTATTCGACGGCGCTGTCCTCGCTCGGAGTTGAAGCGGAGGCGGGCGGAAGCTCTATATCGCGTATATGGATGGATATTCAAACTCAGGTATCAACGGGCGGAGAATTACTCGGTGAGTTTGCCAAAGTATCGGGAAAGACCACCAAAGAATTCGCAGAGGGCTGGAAGAATGACGCAAGCGGAACATTTAAAGATTTTGTTGACGGACTTTCAAAATCAAAAGACCTTGTGGGAACGCTTAAAAATCTCGGTTTTGACAACATTCGAGATTTACAGGCGTTACAAAAACTTGCGGGACCGCAAGGTATTCAGCTTTTGAATGACGCATTGCAGCGTTCAAATAATGCGTGGAGCGAAAACACCGCCCTTGTGAACGAGTTTGAAAACAAAGCAGGTACAACGGCAAGCCAAATGCAGGTTATGAAAAATAATCTTGTTGAAGCGGGGCGCTCACTCGGTGAAACATTCTTACCGTCAATCAACAACGGTGTTACGGATATAAAGAATTTTGCACAGGGCATTGCGAATATGAGCGACGGTCAAAAACAGGCTCTTATTACCACGGGCAAATGGGTGATAGGTCTCGGCGCGGCAGGTAAGATAACATCAGGTGTAACAAAACGGATTGGCGAAACAACCGAAGCTGTTGCAAAAATAAAGAAAGCATTTGAACTCGGTGGAACATTTGCATCGGTCACACCCGTATTGACGGCGGCGGCAATCGGAATAACAGCTGTTGCGACAGCCGTAACGGTCGGAAAATCCGCATATGACGCGTGGTATCGTTCACAATTTAAATGGGCGGAGGGCTTATCCGACGCGGATAACAAGGTACAAGACAGTCTTGACAAATACAAACAGATTTCAAACTTGCAACGTACGCTGAAAGAAGCACGGCTCACAATCGAAAACCCCGAATCAAGTCAAGAACAGGTTGACGCGGCAAAAGCCAAAATCGAAGAAATTAAGGCTTTGCTCGAAGAAGAATATAACCTAAACATAAAATCCGACAATTCGGATTTGAATAATGCGGTTGAACAAGTAAAGAAACTTACCGGCAACGATTTAAAACAGGCTATAGCGGACGAGCAAATGCAGCTTGCCAACCTTGCGGAAAGTTATCGGGAATCTATGACAAAACTTCCCGAAATGCAAGCGAAGTTTGACAATGCAAACGAGCGATTGACATACTTAAAGCTGTTAAATTCGGAATATGCCACACTTGCAACAGAATCACAGGACGGCATTTTAACACAGGAGCAGATGAACCGTGCAATGAATGATGTTGCACGGAGTATGGGGATTACAGCCGACCAAGCAAAAGAATTATATGACGGCGTGACACCGCTTGAAACGGCTTTGCAGGTTGCGCAAAAGGAAGTTGATGATTTAAAGCCTAAAATCGATGATTTGACAAATTCGCAAAAGAGTTATGTCAACATATCCAAAAGCTTTGCAAATAAGCTGACAGAGTATTTCAGTGAGCAGTTAGTCAGCGGCGATATGGACGGAGCGGCAAAAACCCTCGAACGGATAGGCAAAGCGGCGGCGGACGCAGGACTTGATTTAGAGGGGTACGGAAAAATCTTGACCGATATTGCGAAAGCGGCAGGGATGATAGAAGAAAATCAAACCATAAAAATAACCGCAGACGGCGATGTTTCCGTTCTTGAAGAAGTTGAGGACAAAGCGAACGAGCTGAACGGAAAGACTGTTGATTTGACGGTGAACGCGGACGGCACGGAAGCGTATGCGACCATTGACGGCGTAAAGTATAAAGTCGCGGCATATGACGGCGAAACGGGCGAGGCGATATTAACCGCAGACGGCACAAAAGCTGATATGGTTATAAACCGAACCACAGGCGAAGTGCATTTATTCAGCAATGAAGAAGGCATAGCCACGCTTTCGGCGATTGATAATGTAACGGCAACAGCCCAGCAAGCGGCAAAATCTTTAGCCGGTGTAAAAAGCAAAACCGTTACAATAACGGCGGTGTATGTCACAACAAGCAAGCGTGTAGACCAATTCGCGAATTTGAACGGTTGGGCAACAAAACAAGCCAAAGGCACACAGGACTTTAAGGGCGGAATGGCGATGATTAACGACCAAAGGGGCGTTTCCGACCCGAGAGAGCTTGTCGAGGTAAACGGCAAGGGATATATATTTGAGGGTCGCGATGTTGTTCTGCCTCTGCCGCGGCACGCAAAGGTATACACGGCAGGTCAGACAAAGGAAATGCTTGCTATGGCAGGGCTGCGCCGATACGCACGCGGCAAGGATAATCAAGAATGGGAAAACGCACAGGACGATTGGGCGCATTATACAAAGGTCAATAATGTTTCGGCGTTCGAAGCTCTCGAACACTGGGACGAGATGATGAAAAAATTCTCATACGATGCCGAAGCGGTAAAGGATATTCAAGAAGAAATTGTCGCATCCACAAAGGATATGTGGGATGAAGAAATGGCAACGATGCAATTCTATCTTGATATGGGCGTTGATAGCGAGGAGCATTATTATAAATGGCTTGAAACATACCGCGATGAACACTTTGACGGCAATGATGAGATGTGGCGCAAGGCAACGCTTGATATTACCAAATATAACAAGCGAATGGCGAAAGAGAGCGCAGAGGCGTTAAATGACGCGTCGGAAGAATATATCAGATTCCACACAATCGCGGGGGATTGGGATGAGATAGACGATTCGCCGCTTGCCGCTTATGCGCGTGTCCTTGACCGTGCGGAAGAAGATTTGGCGAACGGTGTATATGAAAGCGTTGAGGAAAAGAACGAGTTTTTGAAGAATTTCGGAAGTAATATGTTTGACGCATACAAAGAGGACGCAGACAACTGGATTCAGCACGAGCGTGACTATAATGCGATGTCAACGGAAGATTATATATCGGCACTCAACCGCAAAAAACAGCGCACAAACGAATATTTCGCACAGGGCATAATCGATTATCAAACGTATCTAAAAGAGGTACAGGACTATAACGAAAAGATTATGAGTGCGTATGCGGATGAGGTGAACCAATGGCGCGATGACGCGGACTTTTATCAGCGGCAATCGGAAGTGTACGGCTGGGGCTTTAACGGCACAGGTCACAAATCGGCATTAAAGTATTGGCAAGCGCGGCTTGACCGTGAAATCGAGAATTCGCACGATATGAATCTGTCGGCGAACGAGCGGCAATCGGCTTTGCGTTATGCCGATGAGGCGCGAATGGAAATTTACAAGGCACGACAGGACGAGCTTGACGATGAACTTGAAAAATTCAGACAATCGATTGAGGACACTCGAACCGCCCTTGACGATGAAGTTCAAAATATGCGTGACGCGTGGACAACAGAGGACAGAAAAACCGATATGTCCGAGCTTGCGGAACAGATTGCCGTATTTAAATACGCACAGACAAAAGAGGGTATTGACAAATACAAGAGCCTGAACGAAGAATACACAAGGTTGTCGCGCGAACAAAAGATTGAGGACATACAAGCCGCCAACAGCGAAAAGCTCGACCGAATGCAAGCACAGTATGACAAAATGGAACAAGACAAGATTGATGAGCTTGCAGGGCTTAAAGATGAGCTTTTGAAATACGGCGGTATCGCGGTTATATCCGACCAAACGCGGCAGATTGCGGCGGCGGCAAGTGACAACATAAGCGCACTTGTAAGCAATGTGAGCGATTTCGGCGAGAGTTTCAGCAGCTTTGCCGCACGGCTGTTTGAAAAACTGGACGAACGCCCGACGGTCATAAATAACTATGATAACTCAACGCAGAACATTGCGAACAACATTCGTGACAGAGCCGACCTGCAAGCGGCGGCTTTGGGTGTTGGATTGGGAAGTCTGTCGATGATGTTGTTCGGAAGGAGGAGATAGTTTGAAATACGGAATAAGATACAGAGGGGTACACAGCGGCGAGGTCGGTCTTATCGCAAAAACAAAGACGCGCCCTGCCGCGCCGCCCGTGCGGACAACGGAAGAGACGATTTTATATCGTGACGGCAATCTTGATTACAGCGAAAGCGGCGGACGGCTTTTTTATGATGATAAGATTGTTGAGATTGAATTTACGGCGATAAAACCCGATTTGGTCGATACAAATATGGTTATAACAAGGGCGGTCAAATGGCTTTGCGGTTCGTGGGGCGATTTGATATTTGACGATATGCCGCTTGTGCGGTGGCGCGCAAAGCCGATAGATTTATCAAGTGTATCGATTGAATTATATCGTGCAGGGAAATTTACGGTGCAATTCAGATGCCGACCGTTTAACAATCTCTTATTTGATACATCGGGCATAGAGATTGACAGCGATATTCCGATAGACAGTGATGTGCCGCTTGATTTCGGTGATGATAATGTGTACGAGATGGCGAGTACGGGATATTTTTCGTTCACGCATACGAATACGGGTGATGTTGCCGCGCGACCCAAGATATACATCACGGGTCAGATGGACAGCGGAGCGCACACAATCACAATAAAGGTAAACGGCACAGGGTTTACGCTTAAATTTCCGTCAAACAATCTTTTAAACGGCGGAAAGCTTGCAATTGTGGATTGCGAAGAATGTACCGTGACGTGTGACGGCGCGGACATAACATCATACCTCGTTGACACGACCGATACATATTCGGAATTCCCCGAATTACAGCCGGGCGAAAATGCGATATGGGTCAACACCTCGATAACGGGAAGCATTGAGTTTATATATGCCGCACCGTACTTTTACGGAGCGGACAATTTAGGGGGTGACGATAATGCGTGATTACATAAGAATATATCCGCATAATGAAAAGGAGTTCAAAAGCGGCGGTTTGGGCGTGATGCAAAATGCAAGGGATGTGTGTATTTCACAGAATATAAACGGTGATTGTGAATTGACGTTCACATTGCACCCGTCGGACGAAAAAATGTCGCTTTTGTCGCCCGAGAATATTTGTGACATACAAGGTCAGCGGTATCGGATAAAGACGATAGACGATGATAAAATCACGGCAACGGCGATATATCAAGACGCGGCATACAAGCACATTGTGCGTATAGCCGATATGATAGGAAAGTCACCGTATGAAATAATGTGCAAGATATTTGAGAATACACCCGTCAGAGTTATGACGGTCGGCGAGGTTGCTGCTCTCGGTATGGAGTGGGTGACGGATTTAACGGACTTTTTTGAGGTGTCAAAGGTTACGCCGCTCGGTGCGATGAAGAATCTGACGGACACCCTTGAAAAGTATCGGCATCATTGCGAATTATACATTGACAACTATAATATTGCGCTTGTGAAACAGATAGGCATCGACAGGGGCGCACGACTCGATACGGCGTACAACGCAAAAGAAATGAAAGTCAAGCGCGACACGTCGGAGCTTATAACGAGGCTTTATCCTTACGGTAAGGAAGATATGCCGATAGGCAAGGTGAACAACTCAAAGAATTATATCGAAAGCGCAAACATTTCAACGTGGGAACGCGAGGGATACGAAGAATTTTCGGAGATTGATAACCCGACCGAATTAAAGACGGCGGCACAGTGGCTTTTCAGCGCGGACAATCCCGACAGGGTGGACATTCCGAAATATTCGGTCACGGTCAGCTATGCACAGCGCAAGGACAAAGAGATACGGCTGGGCGATATTGTGACGGTCATTGACCGACAATATAACATAACGTCAAAGCAACGTGCGACAGAGGTCAAAATCTATCCGTTTGAGCCGAACAAAAACGAGGTCACGGTAGGAAGTCCGCCGAAGTCAATAGCGGAAACATTTAAAGGAATGGCGAGTACGTCCCTGAAATATCAAAGTACCGTGAACGAGCGCGGCGAGGTCAAACCGTCGTGGCTTGAAAATCTCAAAGGCGGCTACAGTACGCTTGTGAACAAAGCGATAAGCGGCAATGAGAAAGAACAGCGCAAAACGGTAATTCACGACTACGGCGATATTTGGGTGAACCCGAATAACCCGAATCAAGCGTTGGCGTTGGTCGGCGGAGTTATAGCAATGGCGAACGGAAAGGATTCAAACGGTGATTGGGTGTGGTCGGCGTTCGGTGATTGGAGCGGTTTTACCGCTGACAAGCTGACAACGGGAACGCTTAACACATCGAATGTTTTGATTCGGTCGAATGACGGAAAAACCACACTTTCGGGGAATGTTTTAACAATGAAAGATGCAGATAATAAAACAAGACTTAGAATGGGTCTGGACGGAAATTCGTATAAGTTTAAACTGTATAATCAGAGCGGCAAAACAACTCTGTCGGCTGACGATTACGGCAATTTGGAAATGTGCGGAAGGCTTGATACGACCGTTATCGAAGAGGGTAAGTGCGGATATATAATAGACGGTGATTCGATAACGGGACAGAAGTATTTGAACAGCAAAATGGTTCATCACGGGTTGTACGTTAGTTCGGGCGATGTGGGCAAGGATAGTATAAATCTTATGATACATATAGACGGTATACCGGCGTTGAATTTATCCTCGTTTACAGAGGACGGAAAGAGAAAGACCGCCTTTGCCGTAAACAACACAAGTTATGACGAGAGCAAACCCACATCGTCAACAAATAACCCTGGCACTTGGAGAGCGTTTGAGGTTGTCGAGGGGAGCGAATACGCCACTACAAAATGTTGGGGCGATTGGGATTTTGCGGATACCAAAATACGTTTAGCCTATAAATATGCCCCGACGGGCAACGTTGTTGTGAACGGTTTTAAATTCAAGATAAGAAACGGTTTGATAGAAGAAGTGGTGCGAACATCCGATGCAAACGGAATTAATTTAAAGTATGATTAAATTAAGATATTCGAAATAATTAAAAATCAAAACAGGAGGTTTTAAAAATGGCAGACAAATATACGCCCGAAAGGGCAACGAGCGGAAAGGAACGGCTGAGAACTTGGTGGAAAAAGGTTGAAAACAACTTTGTAAAAATTTTCGGAGCGGTAAGCAAGCATATTGACGGCACAGCGGACAGGCATACGGCGGATATGATTGATTATTCCGATACGGAAACGGTCAAGGCAAAACTTGATTCGACAGACACCAAACTCGACACAAAGGTAGATAAGGTAAGCGGTAAGTCGTTGATTGATAGTGGCGTGGCGGATAATTTGGAGTATGATACTGACAAGGAAGAAATTTTGATTAAGGTGAGTGAACCCTCACAAGGATTGAGGGTGAAAAGTACGGCCTTTTCTGAATCAACTAAAATTGAATCAGGGAGTATTACAATCGAAAGCGACGCATCGGGTTTGGGGAACTCTTTAACGCTTATTCCTTTTGGCGGAATAATGATAAACACAAATAACGAAAATGCGGACGTGCGTCTTGTAAAGACGGGCGAAACCCACAGGCTGTCACAAAAAGCCGATAAAACGGATTTAGCCAACAAGGTTGATAAAGTTAACGGCAAAACGTTGATTGATAAGACTGTGGCAGATTTTTTATCTGATTATGGCGGTGCATTACAAGTTAAATGTGGAATTTTTGCAGATGGGGCAATCGAATCATACAGTGAGATTATTGCACGTGGCGATATTACAGCAAAAGATGGTCACGATGTTATTGCTTATGTGCAAAAAGAAGCGGGAGGTTCGGTTGTGGTACACAAACTGTCCGAAAAGATAGGTTCAGGAACCACTGTGATAGGTTCTACCGATAAAATACGTTTAGAAAGTGCAGATAATGTTGGTCCCAGTGGGATTGAAATTAATCCTCATTTTAGTAATGATGTTGGTGAAGCTTTCATAAAATTGGGGGTTTCTCCCACTTCGCCGTCTAAAACTATTGTGGGAACCGGTTCTATAACCGGTTCAGAAATGGAAAATTCTTTTTCTATATCGGGAAATGATATTATTTGTTCCCCAAACTCAAAAGTAACTCACCGGCTTTCTCAGAAGGTTGATAAGGTTGAGGGAAAGAGCCTAATTGACGAACAGGCGGCAGAGCTTATGAGTGGAGACCCACAGACACTCCGTGTGCATGGTAACATACTAACGTCCGAAGGAGAAGTTACTGTTATGGCATCGCCAACATACGGTGGTGGCGAACCGATTGAACACAAGCTCACCGAAAAAGCAAATATGAGCAATTCGTCAGGCGGATTTGCGGCAGGCGAGGGGGCTTATGCGTATGGCACAAAGGAAGTTGCAAGTGGGGAAATCGGGCTTCTCGGAATGACAGATTTAAACGCGATTCAGCTTGGCACCGGTACAAACGGTCAAGAATTTTCGGTGCAAGTATATGACTATGTATTGGTTGTCAGCGACGAGGAGCGCGGTAAAAAATCGGCTACGGACGGCAAGAAATACATCCAAGATGTGGGTAAACTGTCCGACCTCACAACAACCGATAAATCCTCGATTGTTGCGGCGATAAATGAGGTGAAATCAAGCGGCGGCGGTGATGTATTGGACAATCTCACATACGACAGTACAAACGATATAATAAATTCGAGCGCAAACCTTTTACTTGAAAACAGTGCTTCGGTTGCGGCGTATAACGGAACGTTCAGAGGTGATATAAAAATCGGACAGCTCGGCGCGAACAAATGGGCATACACGATAAGCCCGATAACGGGATTCTCGACCTCTGTGGACGTAACCTGTACATCGGGTAATAAAGTACACAGCCTTGCAAATAAAGCGGATTCGAACGATGTCCTCACAAAGACCAACACGGCGGCGTTTACCCCGACAGGTGATTATCAACCGGCAACTAAAAAATATGTAGATGACATTGTTATTGAAGCAGGCGGCGGCGATATGCTTAGGACTGTTTACGACAAGGACAAGACAGGTACTGTTGACGATTCAAAAAAGCTTGGCGGTCAATTGCCCTCTTATTATAGTAAGGCTACAGATATTGGTACGCTTGCAGATTTAAACACAACAAATAAAACTAATATAGTATCGGCAGTAAATGAAAAGTGGACAGGCAAAGTCTATACGATTGAGGTGAATAATGATTGGACAACAAATACGGTTACGATTAACGGTAAAGAGGAACTTGGTTCATATTCTAAAGAAATTGCCGTTGAAGGCATTACTTCTGTCGGACAGCCATTTGTTGATGTGGTTCTTCCTGACGACGACGTTCAAGCAAAACAACAATTGACAGATTATCAATGCGTTAGTCGTGTTAGAACAGAGAATGACAAGATAATTTTAAAATGCTTTGAAGACAGACCTTCTTCTTCCTTTACCATTAGGGTTCTCGTTTTGGGGAATACGTTGTAAAATGTAAATTTTATATTCACAGTATAAAAATATTGACTAAAAACAACACAATCGCATACAATATTACTACAAACGGATAATTTAAATTGTCACTTTTTGCACTTGACAAACATAAAAAATATGATATAATAAAAGATGTGGAAACCCCAAGACGGTTGCCACTACCAATAAAGCTAACATAAGATGAGATTAACAAATCTCAAATTAAGTGAACTATCTGGGTTCAGCAGATGGTTCACTTTCTCTTTATATAAACTACTATTTCTTTTGCGATTCCAATCGCAAAGCCTAAAATGGTACAAACAGCAGCTAATTCAGACAAAGTAATATATATCAACTCCTTTCGAGAATATTTCCCGCCAAGGACTATACATCACCTCCATTCCGTCCAAAACGGGATGTCAAGGCAACCATCTTTTTTAACCGTCCAACCGTCTACAAACAAGGAAAAATTCAACAGTAGAACGGTGGGATTTCCACATCGGTATTTATTATATCAAAATCATCTTATTTTGTCAAGTTTTGTAAAATCACAAATTTCTATTACACCTACATAAATGAGGTAGGTGTATTTTTTATATCTAAATTTAATTTGGGAGGTGGTACATATGTACGTCATAAAAATGAACGATGACAAATCCTTATCAGCAACAATTAAATCTACCATTTATCAAGGCGAGAGAAACGCAGACACTCTTGTATTTTTAATTCCGTCTGTGTATGAAGACAAGAACTTTGCCGATTGCACTTTATTACTCAGATATATATTGCCTAACGGAGTCGGACGCTCGGAAGAACTTGAAGCCGATGCAGAGTTGTACAAAGATTATTATCAATACAGATTGAAGGTATCGACAAGGCTTACCGATGTTGCGGGCAATATTGAACTGTGGCTCAGTGCAGTTGATTTTAACGATAATTATATACTCAAAAGCGGCACAACACATATAGATATTACGCCGACAAAGAAAGTATCTGATTATCTGTCCGATGACAGTTTGGACGAGCTCGATAAGATGAGTGCGCGACTCAGCCAACTATCGGCGACAGTAGCAACAAAGGCGGACAACCTTACCTATGATGAAGATAAACGCTTATTGCAACTCACATCAGACGGGAAAAACATTGGAAATAGCGTTGATATATCGAGTGCAGGTTCTGACGAGGTTATTGATGTAGACCCAATTGACATTGACGATATTGAATCCGATGCCGCTGACAGCGATGAGCTTATAACCTTTTAATCATAAATTCAAAATTTACAAAGACCTATCTTATTTGCGGGTAGGTCTTTTATTATGTTCAAATTTATTTAAACTCAAGAAAGCAGGTGATTTAATTGGGTGTCAGAGTCGCATACGGCAGGCGCAAAAACATTAACAGTGCAATAGAAAAAGGCACTATTCCAAAGGGCAGTATTATCATAACAAAAGACGAAGCTGATTCGGAGATGCTTTTTTATGACACTTCGGGCAATCTAAAAACAATTGCCGAAAGAACAAGGTTCGAGTCATTAAACGAAGCCGAACAGTGGGCGAAAAACTATCCTTGTGTCGGATTTATATTTGTTGTACACAACGGCTCCGAATGGCTTCCGTACATAGTAAATGACGACAACAGTTTATCGCCGTTAAGCAACGGCGGGACAGGCAATGTCAAACTGTCAGAGATTGAACAGGATGAGGTTCTTGTTCTTGACGGCGGCAACGCCGTTTTTTAATATCAAATATACTTTTTATTCAAAAAGATGGTACGCACCCGAATGTATGTTCGGGTGCTTTTCCATTGTTTCCGAAATTAATATCGGGAACATAATACAACAACATTTTAAGGAGGAGTCAATATATGGCTGACAAAGTTTTAAAAACTATTATCCAAATCAGACGAGACACGACCGCTAATTGGGTCACAAACAAGGATTTTGTTCCTAAGGCCGGCGAGCCTTGTCTGGACACCGACACAGGTATAGTAAAATACGGTGACGGCAAAACAACTTATGAAAATTTGCCTGAGTCGGGTGCTTCTGCCACTCATTATGAGGGAGTAAAGGCAGAGGGCGAAACAGATATCGCTGTTATTACGAGGGTTCTTACCGCCGCAAGTGCAGAACCGAGAAAAGACGATATTTTTGTTGTAAAGGCACTTATTGCCGACGACAAGTATTCGTACACGGCTTATGTATACGACGGCACGAACTGGGCGGCTATGGATGGCAATTATTCGGCAGAAAACGTATATACAAGTGACAAAATTACTCTTGCCGGCAATTTTACTGCCGTTGGTAATTATCAAAAGGGTAAAGTTATTAATGAAGGGACTTCTATGCAGTCGATTCTTGCTGACATGCTTTCACAGAGATTACAGCCTGCAACACCGGCAGAACCCGCTGTTTCAGTGACGTTTAATTCGGGTGCAAAAGAGGTGGGCACAAAAATCACCCCTGCCTACTCGGCAACTCTTTCGGCTGGTTCATACACATATGGTCCCGCAACAGGAATCACCGCAAAATCGTGGTCTGTTGTTGCGAAAAATGGTTCTGCGGAAGTTGCAACACTCACAACGTCCAGCGGTTCTTTTGATGAGATCACCGTTGCAGAAGGCACGAGTTATTATGTAACGGCTTCGGCAACACACGAAGCGGGTGCGGTCGCAAAAGATAACCTCGGTGCAGATTCTAACCCTGTTAAGCAGATTAAGGCGGGTACAAAGACAAAAGACAGTGCCAAAATCACAGGTTACCGTGCTTGGTTTTATGGGTTTAAGGGTGCAAGTGGTTTGATAGACGTTACAAACATCACATCGGCAAATGTTCGCGGACTTACGAGTTCTAACGGTTCTATTCCTGCAACCTTAACAACCGACAAAATGCAACAGATGTTCTTTGCGGCACCTAAAGGCAAAATCAAGAGCGTCGGCGTTGCAAACGCTACGAATGGCGCACCGCAAACGGTAACAAAGGTTACGGATATTATGGTTGAAGGAGCTAATGGTTTTGCTGCCGTTGCTTATGACGTATTCTACGTAAGCAATGCGGGGGCAGAGTCGGGTTCGACCAAATATAATATTACGGTGACGAAATAAGAGAAGGGGGTAATAAACTATGGCAATTAGAGATGATTTTTTCACAGCATTAAATAAGGGTGCAAAGTGGGACGTTGGTGTTTCGATTAATCGTACCAATCCTCTTCCTTTGGACGTAAATTCAGTATTTGATACCAAAGCGAATCTTAACGCATATGTGGCAGGCGCTTTTGCATATCCGGGTCAGATTGTAGCATTGGTTGAGGAAAACGCAACAACCATATACTACATCGACCAAGCGAAAGCATTACAAGAAGTTGGTAAGCTGCCCGTTGGAGATGGTAAGTCCGTTACCGTTGCTGAGGACGGCACTATTTCTTTGCTTGGAGTAGCTGCGGCAGAAACAGGCGCACAGCTTGTTAAAAAGGCTGACGGCAGTGTTGAATGGGTTAAGCCTGATACTACCACTGTAGAGGGGCTCACAACGGAGGTCGAATCTTTGGGTAACAGGGCGACCGCTCTTGAGGGCAAGGTTGGCGACGACTCGAAAGGTCTTGTTAAAGAAGTTGCTGACTTAACAACGGAAGTTTCTGGTGTTAAGTCCAATCTTGCGGACAATTATTATAACAAAGAGGCTGTAGACGGTCTTGTTTCGGGCGCTTTTCACTTCAAAGGAAATGCAAAAGAACTGAACGCAGAAGGTAATCTTGTCGGCACGGACGATAAAGTCATAACGGGCAAAGCTGGCGATGTTTATCAGATAGGTGACAAGGAATATGCGTATAATGGTTCGGCTTGGGTAGAGCTTGGCTTTACTCTCGATCTTAGCGCATACGCAACAACGGCAAGCGTTACGACGGCTAAGGAAGAGGCTATTACAACAGCCGGCACAAATGCAGACGCTAAAATAGCAACTGCGAAAACAGAGCTGGAAGGCTATGTTGACGGGAAGATCACAGACCTCGGAATTGGTGACTATGCTAAATCGGCTGATGTGACCTCGGCAATAAGTGACGCAAAAACCGAGCTGAAAACATATGCAGACACAGCAAAAACAGAAGCTATCACAACAGCCGGAACTAATGCGGACACAAAGATAGCAACTAAAATTGGCGATATTGGCGAAGGCACAGTAAAAGATTATGTTGACGGGAAAGAAACCTCATTGACAGGCAAGATTACCGCTGTTGATGGTAAGGTTGAAGCTCTTGGCAAATTATCGGCAAAAGATGAGGTTGCTGAAACAGATCTTGCCAAAGCTCTTGCCGACAAGATAAACGCTAAAGCGGACGCTTCTTCTGTTTATACTCAGACCGAAATTAACACAAAGGTTTCAGGTCTTGAAACTTCTATCGGTGCGAACACAGACGCTATTACAGCCATTAATGACGATACAAACGGTATTCTCGCAAAGGCTAAAGAATATGCTGACGGCAAGGTATACGATGATACCAAAGTTAAAGCTGATATAGCCACAAACGCCACCAATATTACGACAAATGCCGGTGGCATTGCTGAGAATAAAACTGCTATTGCTGCTATCAACAATGAAACAACAGGCATTTTGGCTCAAGCGAAGAAGTACGCAGACGACCAAGACGCCGTTGTAAAGGCAGATGTGGACAAGAATACAGCCGCTATTACTAAACTTAACGGCACGGGCGAAGGCTCTGTCTCCAAAACCGTTGCTGATGAAATAGCAAAGGTTGTAGCCGACGCTCCCGAAAATTTTGATACGCTCAAAGAGATAGCGGATTGGATTGCCAATGATACCACAGGTTCGGTAAAAATGGCAAATGATATTGCAGCCGTTGTTGGAACAGACAAGGGTACGGATGGCACTCCGAAATCAATGAGGACTGTTGCCGAGGAAGTTGCTGACGCAAAAGTTGGGGCTATTCCAAATGCAAGTCAGACAGTTGTTGGTCTTATTAAAGGTACTGACGGCAAGGTTAATGTTGCTGAAGGACAGATTACATCTATCACAACGGACGCTCTTACACAGGGTGCGGACGTGCTTATTCTTGACGGCGGTACTGCTACTGCGTAAGATAAAACCTGTATTTTATAAATAAAATCGAAGAGGGCAGGCAATAACGCCCCTCTTCGTCCAGAAAAAATTTAGATTATAATATAAAATGAGGAGGAATTTATTATGGCAGAGAAAACATTAAAAACAAGGATTCTGGTGAAATATGACACATTTGCTAATTGGACAGAAAAAAATCCAATCTTAAAGGCGGGCGAACTGGCTGTTGCTACAATCGCCTCCGGAAAAACTCAAACGGTTGGCAGCGTTGACACACCGCAGGTTCTTATCAAGGTCGGTGACGGAACTAATCATTACAACGATTTAAAATTCGCTTCGGGACTTGCGGCAGACGTACACAGTTGGGCAAAGGCTGAAAACCCGCCGACATTTACTGATACTGATACACAATATAGACTTATAAAAGAAAATGAAGATAAGAATTTATATGTACTCCAGTCGAAACCGAAGGGCTCAGACACGTGGGCTGCTGTTTCCGAAAGTGTATCAATTGACATCGATAACGCAATTTCTGCGTTAAAATTGTCAGAAACATACGCAACAAAGACAGAACTCAACGGAGTTAAAGCCACTGCTACAGCTGCTTATGTTAAACCAGAAGGTAATATCCCTAAAACCGATTTGGCAACTGATGTACAAACATCGTTAGAAAAAGCTGACAGTGCTTTAGATAATGCTAAGGCATACACCGATCAAAAGATTGGTGCTCTTCCTGCTCAGCCAGAATACAAAATTAAGAAACTCGACACTGCAACAGAAGGATACCTTGCCTCTTACCAGCTCGAAAAGGATGGCGTTGTTTCGGGTGCAGTAATTGATATTCCGAAGGATTATCTTGTTAAGAGTGCATCATGCAAGACCTGTACAAAAGCAGATGACCCTATAACAGGATTGAAGGTCGGAGACAAATATCTTGATTTTGTTATAAATACTAAAGATAGTACTGTATCAACAGGTGACCACGTTTATGTGAATGTTGCTGATTTGGTTGACACTTATACAGCAGGTGATAACATCACAATCGACAGCAATAAGATTTCGCTTAAATCTAAGATTGGGTTTGGAAATGAAGCTTTGGCAGGAAATGGTTCAAACGCTTTTACTTCTCTTGAGAAAAGTCAACTCAAAATGGTCGGAACGTCTGGTGCATATGAAACCGTGGTTACCCCCGGAGATGTACAGATTTCGTATTTGAGCGATGTTGATGGTGCACATACAGTTAGTCTTCGAGACCTTCCGAAAAAAGCAAATACCGCAGACCTTTCTTCCATAGCAACAAGCGGTAAAGCTACAGACCTTGTACAGGATGACGGCGATGTTCTTATATTTGATTGCGGCAACGCAACCATATAAGATTACTTTTTATTATAAATAAAATTAACAAGACCTTTCCCGTTCTGCGGGAGAGGGTCTTTTTATTTAAGGAGGTATTTTTTATGGCTGTTAATGAACCCACAGAGGAAAACACAACAAAAACTAAAATTTTTAAAACAAGAATAAAACAAAGACGAGACACTTCAGCAAATTGGGAATCAAAAAATCCTGTATTGTTAAATGGTGAAGTTATTATTGTTGATACAGCAAACGGTGAAACACGAACGAAAACAGGTAATGGAACGAAAACTTATACACAGTTACCTTTTGACGATGAAGGTGCAAAAGGCGGTAAAGGTTTGATTGACAAATCTTTTGCTGATAATGTATCAACAAGCGGTAACACCACAACTATTGATCAACAGCTTAAAACATATAGTGTTACAACAAGATTAGAAGCGGAAGTTGCTATAACTGGACTTGATGAGAATGGGCAGGAAGTAACAAAACATAAATTATCTGAAAAAGCCAACTCATCGGACGTACTCGAAAAAACGAACACGACAGAATTTACGCCAACTGCTGACTATCAACCAGCTACTAAAAAATACGTAGATGATAGTGTTTCCTCAGTTGGTAGCGGAGATATGCTAAAATCAGTATATGATAAAGATAATGATGGAATTATAGATGATGTAGCATTATTGCAGTATTATGGAACTACCGATATCGCTATTAGTGATCCAAGCTATTTCACAGTAAATGAAACTGGAGAAACAATAACAGGATTAACTGATACAGGTAAGACCCAGACAGAATTAGTTATTCCATATGAGATTAATGGAGTAAAGATTACTACATTATTTAGTGGTAGCGATGGCATTAGTCGACCACCAGTATCAATTTTAAACGGTAATAGCACAATTACAAAAGTTGTGATTCCTAAATCAGTAACTACGCTTGGAGGTGCTGCTTTTGCTAATTGTAAACTATCATCAATTAATATTCCTAACAGTGTAACAAATATTGGAGTCAAAGTTTTTCGGAACTGTTCATTATTAACTTCGGTCTATATATCTGATAGTGTTACAAGTATTGGAGATTATGCTTTTGAAGGTTGTAACCGATTAACATCAATTAACATTCCTAAATCAGTAACCACACTTGGAGATTATATTTTTGTTAATTGTGATGCATTAACATCAATAAATATTCCAAATAGTGTTACTCGTATTGGAATTTATGCTTTTAATCGTTGTTCATCATTAACATCAATAACAATTCCTAATAGTGTTACAAGTATTGGGGATGGTGCTTTTAGCAGTGTAGATGCTGCTACTCTCACTATATGCTGCGAACAAGGAAGTTATGCAGAAACGTATGCGAAAGCTAATAATATTTCCGTTGTATATACGGATATAAAAGCTACTGCATTAGATAATAAGGTCGATAAAGTTGAAGGGAAGAACCTAATTGATGAGTCTGTAGCAAAATATATTACGTATAATGCTGATGATGATAGTTTACATATAGATAAACTGCGTCACGTTAATCTTGATGACCATTCATTTGTTACTGACTTTTCGGGAAAACTTGAATTTCGTACTTTTCTAAATCTGCCTAATAATAATACTGATTATGATGGTGGTCGCTTGACTCTTGATCCTTCTGGACTCAAGTTACGCAGTAACTTCGATCAAAACACAGATGTTATCGACATTTCTCAGGATGGAATTAAAGTGAGTTCTTGTTCTGGTCAGAGTAATCAGAGTATAGTTGTCAATGCACCTTTAGGAGAAATAAAACTAATAACGGACGGCAAAACTCATAAACTCTCTGAAAAGGCGAATACATCAGATGTTCTCGTAAAAGATAGTAGCGGAAATTTTGTATACGGTGGCACAACAATATCTCAGACGCAAGTTGCGACAATAGGACATGCTCTTACGAATAAGTCAGAAGCAAAAACTTATACCGTATCAGTACCTACCACTTCATGGACGGAAAAGACCGACACAGGCAACCAAAAATACTATTATAAAAAGATTACAGTTTCTGGTATGACAGCAAGCGGTCAGGCAATGACCGATGTTGCTATGTCTGATAGTGTTGCGACAGCAAGGAAAGAGATGGAAGCATATCAATGTGTTAATCGTGTTGTTACAGGGAAAGATTATGTTGAGTTGTATTGTTTCGATGAAGTGCCTACTATTGCATTTACATTAAGGATTCTTGTTATTAGTAATATACTTAGTTAAAATTTTCTTGGTTAATGTTATTGATTGTGTATATAAGATAAGTGCAAAATAGGTTAGCTGTCTGCATCATCAGTTTTACAGTGTACTGCATTAACACTGTTTATGCAAATCCGTTTCACAATGTACGGTATAAAAACATTGTATTATGTTACAAAGACCTTTCGCAATGTAGGGCGAAAAACATTGCTTTATGATACAAATGTGACACACCTATCGAAAAGAATAGGTGTGTTTTTATATATTTTATTTGAAAGAAAGGAAATTTTTTATATTATGAAAGATACAAAATTAATTGATATTATTATTCCTGCTTATAAGGCGCAAAATACCATTGATAAAACTGTTGCGTCTGTTGCAATACAAAACATTGCAGACAAATGTGTTGTAACTATTGTAAATGACGGTGAAAAAGGAAATTATAAAAAGACGGTTGACAGATTTAAAGATATGGTTGAAATACGTGAGATAAAAATGGAACAAAACGGTGGTCCAGGAGTAGCAAGACAATTTGGTATAGATAACACCTCTTGCCCGTATTTTACTTGTATCGATGCCGATGATACGTTTTCAGGTGCGTTTGCTCTGGCTGTATTACTTCGTGGTTTTGAGCAGAATCCAAATAATTGCGCTGTAATAGGTTCGTTTGCAGAAGAACACCCAGGACTTCAATTTATGTCACATCAGACGGATTTGGTATGGATGTTTGGCAAACTTTATCGCAGAGATTTTATTGATAGATTTAAAATTCGTTTTAATTCTACAAGAGCAAATGAAGATAATGGATTTAATACTTTGCTTCGTCTTTGTGCGACAGAACAAGAGCCTATTGCATTTATACAGGACAATGTATATTTCTGGCACAGTAAAGAAGATAGTATTACACGTATAAATAATTGTGAATATTCCTATAATCAAAGCTTTGTAGGGTACACAGATAATATGATATATGCAATTGTAGAGGCTAAAAAACGGAATCCGTTTAACGGTAATATTATGTTCTGGGCAACACAGACGATGTTTCACCTTTATACATATTATATGCAAACTTGTGAGCGTGATAAGAGGTTTAAAGACCAGAATTATCAATGCTGTGTTAAATATTATCAAACGGTCTTTCAGAAGATACGTCCTGAAATTCCGGATGAAATATTTAAAGAAATATACAGTAATGTCGTTCAACAAAGTGATATGCGAAATATTGCTCCTGATGTTACTATATATCAATTTTTAGATATGCTCGAAAAAGAGCCAAAGATTGAATTTGAAATTGAACAGCCGACACCGAAAGTTTTGGTTGAACAAAAGTAAAAAAGAGTAAACATCATAGAGCTACTTGGTTATTGGGTGGCTCTTTTTTGTATGTAAAAAAAATAAAATAGAAAGGAGTTGGTTCTATGGGAGAAGCTATGATACGGGGTAGGAGAACCCGTATAAACTACGCCAAAGACTGGCAGTATACCACAAATGATACCGCAACTTTGGTAACTAAATATATTGGAAATAAGACTGATGTAGTTATACCGAGTAAGATTAATGGGAAACCTGTGGTGTTGCAGAATAGCGGTGAAGATTATTGCACAACATTGTTGTTCGGCGAGAGGGCTTCCTCGATTAAAAATATAAGAATTAAGGAAGGTGTTGTGTTTAATAATAACGATGCTTCTTTTGCTTTTGCTGACTGTGATGCACTTACAAGCGTTAGCGGACTTCCAAAAACAACGGTGAATATGAGCAATGCTTTTTCTCAGTGCACAAATTTAGTTAATGCTCCAAACCTCCCCGAAAATGCAACCGATATGAGTTGTATTTTTCAGGACTGTGTCAGTCTTATAAATGCTCCGATTATTCCCTCAAACGTAACAAATATGAGCTACGCATTTTGCCGATGTGGTAATCTGATTGACGCTCCACTTATTCCTAACGAGGTCGTTGATATGAGTGGCACATTTAGTGAATGTTCTAATCTTGTCAACGCACCAACAATACCCACAAATGTTACAAATATATATGATTTGTTTTCCAGTTGCTTTAAGCTTGTTAATGCGCCGACAATACCAGCAAAGGTCACGAATATGGGGTATACATTCAGTGGTTGCTCTAACCTCGTTAAAGCACCTATTATACCTGCAAATGTAACGTATATGGGGCAAGCATTTGGTTCTTGTCATAATCTCGTTAATGCTCCTGTTATTCCTGCGAATGTAACAGACATTAAGGGAATATTTTACAATTGTAGTAAGCTTATCAATGCGCCTACGATACCTGCGAATATTACAAGTATGGATAGTGTGTTTGCTGGTTGCTCAAGTCTTGTCAATGCTCCTGTCATTCCTGCAAGCGTTATAACCATGTATAATACTTTTAGTGGTTGTGAGAGCCTTATTTCTTCACCCAGTATTCCTTCAAATGTGACGAATATGCGTTATACATTTAGTGGTTGCGTAAACCTGACAGGCAATATTGTTATTAAATCTAATCGTATTAACAACACTTCAATGCAATATTGCTTCAATAATACAACTTTACCTAAGAACGTCTATATTCCCTCTCAGGGATATAACGCAATTGCAAACACTTGGAATGCAGCATTTAATACAACATATGGTATTAATGGTAAAAACGGTGTTACTGTTATGGACGATGCAGCTCTTGATTGGACTTATACAACAAACAGCACAACTACACTCCTCACGAAATATTCAGGAACTAAGGCTGATGTTGCTGTTCCTGCTACACTTGCTGCGAAACCAACTATGTTATCAACATCAGTATTTGAGGGCACGAATGTAAACAGTGTTGATTTAGGCGGTGTAAACTTTGCAAACCTCGATATGGCTAATGCGTTCAATGGTTGTACGAACTTGAGGAGTGTTAAGAATACAAGTGTATATATCAATCAAGCAAATGACGCATTCCACGGCTGCACGAATCTTACAGGCGTTTACGCTCAAAACGTAACAGGCGGCTATGAGGGATCATTAGGCGAAATCCATAACGCAGTTAACATGTTTAGAAATTGTTACAATATGACGAGGGTGCCTGATTTTGATTGTTTATATGCTGATTCCACAAATATCGCTAATTACTCTCATATGTTTGAAAACTGTTCAAAACTTGCAGAATATGATTGCGATTTTATGGGAGCAACGTTTGTAAGTGGCGGTACAGCAGACATATCTTATATGTTTGCAAATTGTCAGAACCTTACATACTCAAATTCTTTTGGATATACTCTATTGGGAAATGTAAACGCTTCGCATTCGTTTGATAATACAGGATTTAAATATCTCGGTCAGATAACAGATCCTAATTATTTAGAGACAACAAGCAAATTAGGTATGGGTTTTGCAAACTTAAATGCGTCATATATGTTCGCAAATTGCAAAAATATGGTTGTAGCAGACTTTGGGGCAAAAGGTACGGCAGGCATAGGCTCGGCTAACTTCACAAACGCATTCTACAACTGCCAGAACCTTACAGATGTAAAGAATATTCCTAACGGTATAACCTCGGCTAATTACATGTTCTCAAATTGTAGAAAACTCGTAAATATAGGTGCTTTTAAAAATGATGTTAAGGCAGTAGCTTTTATGTGTAGAAACTGTGTGTCTCTTAAAAATGCGGTTGAAATTCCTGATGGTGTAACAAGTATGTGGGGAACATATATTGACTGTACGAATCTCACAAACGTTCCTATTACTGCTATATCTTTAAACGCGGTTGATATGGATAGTATGTTCCAAAATTGTAGAAATCTTGTAACTGCGCCTATAATACCGCCGAATGCCAGTGTGAGTAGCACATTCTTAAACTGTACGAACCTCACGGGCAATATTGTTATATATGTCAACAAGCTAACTTCTTACCCGTCAACATTTAGCGGTACAACAAAGGCTAAGAACGTATATATCTATAACACAAACACTACAAGTAATATGTGGAATGTTTGGAATAACACTACTTCGGGCGTAAACGGTAAAAACGGCGTTAAACTCATTAATATGGGCACTTGGGAAAATGCTTGTTGGACGTATTTACCGAGTGGCACGAATACTTTGGTAACGAAGTATAAAGGTACAAACAACACTGTGTATGTTCCGAGTAAGATAAATGGAAGAAATGTCGTGTTGAATAGCCCAAATACTATGTCTGGAGTATTCATGAATAATCAAAATATAACAAAAGTAAAGTTTGGCAATAATATAAAGTTTACAAACAATAGTATGATAGGGGCTTTTAGATGGTGCTCTAATCTCGTTGAGGTCTCTAATTTACCAGAAAGTGTAACAGGTTTATACGCTACTTTTGATGGGTGTATTAATCTTGTTAATGCTCCTGTAATTCCTGCAAATGTGACGGATATGGGTCGCACATTCCATGATTGTACCAATCTTGTAAACGCGCCTATTATTCCTGCGAATGTTACGAATATGTATATGACTTTTAGCAGTTGCTCTAACCTCGTCAATGCACCTACTATACCTGCGAATGTTACCGATATGCAGAGTGCGTTTGACAGTTGCTCTAACCTCGTAAATGCGCCTATTATTCCTGCTAATGTTATAGACCTTGGAAGTGTGTTCAGAGATTGTATAAAACTCTCTAATGTGCCTAATATGACTCAGGCGATAAGTGTTAAAAATATGGGTAGTACATTTAGGAACTGCACCAATCTTGTTAATGCCCCTGCG
>OIYO01000408.1_pt1 | contig 37167 bp, 31 predicted proteins | sample 1588191 | NCBI WGS metagenome assembly OIYO01 (sample SAMN03283275) | human gut metagenome | biome: human-associated habitat; material: feces | host: Homo sapiens | place: Peru | collected 2012 | reverse complement strand
CTTTAACGCAGTCGAAGCGGAAAGAGGGTGGATATAAACCTTATGAGTTCGACTCCCTTTTGCTATAATAAAAAGGTTTCGATGTTAATTCTTCGAAACCTTTTTTGTATCAGCATTTTAATGTGGTGAGATATTGTTTTGTTTCATCCGAAATGCGAAAGCTTTCTCTCGCTTTCTGAATCGACTTGTTGTGAGTCCATCTGTCAAGCTTTCGTTCCTTTATAATTTCAATCGCCGAATCGTACCGCTTTGTCAGCGCTTCTGCAAAGTACCACGCCTGAGCCATTTTGATATAGTATTCTTCGCTTTTTATATCGGAAACGGCATTTAACTGCGACGGGGAGAAAACATCCGTTGGCAGAAGCGACATCAGCGTGATAATGCCGTATCTTACGGTGTATGTTTTGTCCGATTTGAGCCATTCCAAAGCCGAAACCAAAATGCTGTCGGGGTGTTTTAAGAATACTTTGGGTTTCATGGTGTCGCACGTCGCCCAGTTGTCGACGAACGGCAGAAACGCGTTTACGCGCGATAAACACTCGTCATAATCCTTTATCATTGCGATAATAAACGCGTGGAGGTTATTTTCGTCGTAATACTTATGCGGTAGGTCCGATAAAAACTCCTCGGGCAGTCCCGATTTAAAAATCTCCTTTGCGTACGCTCGGAGTGCGGGAGTTCTCACGCCGATAACCGTCTCTTTGTCAATCGTCGGTATTAATTTTGAATGAAAACCGCGGTACTTTTCGTCGCTTAAATCAAAAAGCGTCTGTCTGATTTCTTCGGGTGAATAACCGCTCATGAGTACATTTTCCTTATTATAAAGTTAATAGCTTTAAGAGGAAACACACGGCTTAAAAATACCTCCGCTTTTGAAACCGCTCCGACGGTTATTCGAAGCGGGGGATCGTTTTTCGTTGCCGCCGTGAATACTTCCCTTGCCACGGTTACGGGATCCTTGCCGTTCTGCTCGTCCTTTGCCATTTTGCCGATTGAACGCATGCTCGCAGATTTGTTTCCGTTTGCGTCGCTGTCCTCTATGACTCTCGCGGATGTAAAATCCGTCTTGGTATCGCCGGGGAGAATCGCCGTGACTCTGATTCCGAACGGGCGGACCTCCGTGTCGAGCGCACGTGAAAATACCTCGACCGCGCTTTTTACGGCCGAGTACATAGCCTGATACGGCAGGGGCATTATCGCGCCGACTGACGAGATGTTGATAATTCTGCCTCCCGATTTTTTCATATACGGGATTATCATTTTGCAAAGAACGGCAACGCTTGTAAAGTCGGTTCTGACTATCGACTCTATCGACTCTGTGCTTGCGTCCTCAATTGCCCCCGCAATGCCGAATCCCGCATTATTCACGAGAATGTCGATATGTCCCTCTTTTTTATATATATCATCAAATACAGCGGACATGGCTTCGTAATTGTTTACGTCGCCCTTTACGGATATAAATTTATCGCTTTCAAATTCGCGTCTTGCGACCCCGTAGACTTTATATCCTCTGTCGGAAAAATATTCTGCACTGACGCGTCCTATCCCGGACGACGCGCCCGTGATTATTACTGTTTTCAAGAAAACCACCTCAAAGATTATTTTAGTAATATCTAATAAGTTTGTCAACAAAGATGATGTAAACTATACGTGATTTTATCGTTTTAGCCGAAAATAACGCACGGTATTGAATACTTAAAATTATTATGATAAAATAATCGTCGGGAGTGTGATTGTTGATGTATAAAAATATGCTTGACGATATAGGTCTTATATCAAAAACCGACGCGCAGGTCGCCGACGCTATGCAGAAAGAGCTTGAGCGTCAGAGAAGCAATATAGAGCTTATAGCGAGCGAAAACATTGTTTCGCCCGCAGTTATGGCGGCGGCGGGAAGCGTGCTCACAAATAAATACGCCGAGGGCTATCCCGGAAAAAGATACTACGGCGGATGTCAGGATGTCGATATAGTCGAAAATCTCGCGATAGAGAGAGCGTGCAGACTCTTCGGCGCAAAGTTCGCAAACGTTCAGCCTCACAGCGGTTCACAGGCTAATATGGCGGTTTACTTCTCACTTCTTGAGCCGGGCGACACCGTAATGGGCATGGATCTCTCGCAGGGCGGACACCTTACGCACGGAAGCCCCGTAAATTTCAGCGGACGTCTTTATAACTTTGTTTCGTACGGCGTAAACGACGACGGTTTTATAGATTACTATGCCCTTGCCGATAAGGTCGCGGAGCTTAAGCCTAAGATGATTGTAGCAGGTGCGAGCGCATATCCGAGAGAGATTCGTTTCGACATGCTTGCCGATATAGCGCATGAAAACGACGCGCTTTTAATGGTCGACATGGCGCATATCGCCGGACTTGTCGCGGGCGGAGTTCACATGAATCCCGTAGAATATGCGGACGTTGTTACCTCTACTACGCATAAGACGTTAAGAGGACCGAGAGGCGGTCTTATTCTTACAAATAACGAGGAATACGCAAAGAAGATAAATAAAAATATATTCCCCGGAATTCAGGGCGGACCGCTCGAGCATATTATTGCGGCTAAGGCTGTTTGCTTCGGCGAGGCTCTGACGGATTCGTTCAGAAGCTATGCGGCGTCTGTCGTCGCTAACGCAAAGGCTCTTGCCGAGGCTCTGAATGCAAGAGGAGTTAAAATGGTTTCGGGCGGAACGGACAATCACCTCATTCTTATCGATCTCTCCGACGAGGAATGCACGGGCAAGGAGCTTGAAAACAAGCTTGACGAGGTATGCATTACGGTTAATAAGAATACCGTTCCCAACGAAAAGCGCAGTCCGTTTATCACGAGCGGAATCCGCATCGGCACACCCGCCGTTACGACGAGAGGTATGGGTACGTCCGATATGAAGGTTATCGCCGACTGTATCGCCGACTGCATATATGATTTTGACAATAAAAAAGAGGAGATTGCAAACAGGGTCAAGGCTCTTACGGACAAATATCCTCTTTACGAATAATTAATATTTATTAATTAAAAGCAAAGACGCTTTCTCTTGTGAGGGAAAGCGTCTTTTTATGAGGTGTTTAATTATGAAGAAGATTATAGGCGTATGCGCGCTGTATGATTATGAAAAGGAATCTGTATGGATGCTTCCCGGTTATATGAAAGGAATAGAAAAAGCGGGAGGCGCGCCGATTATTCTGCCCTTGACAGACGACATGGAGGTGCTTATCTCCGTACTTAAAAACTGCTCGGGCGTTCTTCTGACGGGCGGACAGGACGTTTCACCTAAAGTTTACGGTGAAAAACGTATAAAGGAGTGCGGTGAGACGTGCAAAATGCGCGATAAGTGCGAGAAAATCATACTTGACTACGCGCTCGAAAACGATATTCCCGTACTCGGAATCTGCCGCGGAATCCAGTTTTTAAACGCGTATCTCGGCGGAACGCTGTATCAGGATCTCGATACACAGTTTAAAAGTGAAACCGATCATCACATGATACCGCCTTATGACCGCGCGGTTCATGATGTCGATATAGTTAAGGATTCGCCGTTATATGAATTATTAAAAAAAGACAGAATCGGCGTTAACAGCTATCATCATCAGGCGGTAAAGGAGCTTGCAAAAAGCCTTACCGCGTTCGCATACTCTGATGACGGGCTTATTGAGGGTGTTTATATGAAGGATAAAAAATTCGTCTGGGCTGTGCAGTGGCATCCGGAATTTTCATTTGAATCTGACGAAAATTCAATGAAAATACTCTCCGCGTTTGTTTTTGCAACTTGATTTTAACAGAATATTAAGTTAAAATCATTTCGGAGGTTTTTATATGAAAGAGCTTGATAAATTTACAAAATGGGCGTGCGAAATTCAGAGTCTTGCGCAGGCGGGACTTGAATATTCGACGAATATATACGATATAGAACGCTTCGAGAGGCTTCGCGATATTTCCGCCGAAATGATAGCGGAGAAGGCCGACATCTCGATAGAAAAGGCAAAGTCGCTTTTCTGTAACGAAAAAGGGTATCAGACTCCGAAAATAGATACGCGCGCCGCCGTGTTCGACGGAGACAAAATCCTGCTCGTAAGGGAGAACGACGGCAGATGGTCGCTGCCCGGCGGATGGTGCGATTTCGATTTGTCGATTGCCGAAAACACTATAAAGGAGACGAGAGAAGAGGCAGGGCTTGACGTTACCGCCGACAGGCTTATAGCCGTCCAGGACAGAAAAAAGCACAACGAACCTCCTTATGTTTACGGAATTATAAAGACATTCATGCTTTGCTCTGCGATCGGCGGTGAATTTAAGGAGAATTCGGAGACGACGGAAAGACGGTATTTTTCAAAATCCGAGCTTCCCGAGAATCTGAGCGGGGAAAAGGTAAACAAAGAGCAGATTTTAATGTGCTTTGAGGCTAAGGACAATGAGAATTGGGAGGTCGGATTCGATTGATGACGGATATCGAAAACGCTGAAAACTCGCTCGAGGGGCATTCGCTCGCTCTGTGCAGGGACGGGGAAATCATAACGAGTGATTTAAGAGGCGTTGCTCCCATGCTGTTTTTTTTAGACAACAATACTAACCTTTCAGGCTTTTCCGCCGCCGACCTTATCGTAGGCAAAGCCGCCGCCATGCTGTTTGTAAAGGCGGGTATAAAAGAGGTCTACGCACGTGTTATGTCTCAATCGGGACTCGATTTTCTCATTCGTCACGGGATAGAATGCTCGTACGGCGCTCTTTGCGAAAAAATAATCAACAGGGACAAAACGGATATCTGCCCGATGGAAAAAGCGGTTGCGGACGTCGATGACATTGACGAGGGAATCGAGAGAATAAAAAATAAGCTCTCATTTCTTCGTTCGATGAAAAAATAAGAGCTTTGAAATTTTATTTTAAATACGCTTCAAGTCTGTATATCGGCTGACCGAGGTCTGTAAATCTTTTTTCGTACTCGGTCATAATGTTACCCTCGAATGAGCTGTTATGCAAATCGAGCGTGACGTTTTTTAATGCAAAGCCGTTCTGCGAAAATTCCTCTATCGAGTATTCGAAGAAATGCATGTTGTCTGTTTTTTGATGAATCTCCGCGCCGGGGGCGAGGAGCGGTTTGTAAATTTCGAGAAAACGGCGGTTTGTAAGACGGTGCGAAGCGTATTTTTTCTTCGGGAACGGACAGGAGAAATTAAGATAAATCCGCGCTATCGAATTCGGATTAATGTATTTCGGCAGATATTCCGCTCTGCATTTTACGAATTTAACGTTCGTAACACCCATAGACTTCGCCTTTTTGCACGCTAACATGATGACGTTTGCGTTAAGCTCGACGGCGAGAAAGTTTATATCCGGGTTCAGTTTTGCCTTTTCGCAAATAAACTGACCCTTCCCGCATCCGATTTCGAGCTCGACTCTGTTATCGTTGCCGAACAGCTCTTTATAATCAAAATATTCTTTTTTATCGACGGCGGTGTTGTAATTCCTGTCGTCGGTGACGGGGCTTAACAGTATATCCGAGCACTCGAGGAGCTTTTCCTCGAGATTTTTTTTACGTCTCATTCTCATAATGCGTACCTCTTTTTTAATATCCAGAATATTTTACTATAAAACAAAACGTAAATCAATATTGAAAATCGAATTGCAAGAATGTATAATCATAAACGGTGATTGATTATGTATGAAAATTTAAAAGAAGTCAAAAAGGATTCAGAGGAAATATTCGACGGCGTTATTCTTCATCTTTTTAAGGATACCGTAATTCTGCCCAACGGTCAGTCCGCAACGCGCGAGGTCATAAGACATAACGGCGCGGCGGCTGTCGTCCCGATTAATAAAAACGGCGAAGTGCTTATGGAAAAGCAGTTTCGATATCCGTTCGGCTGCGTTATGACGGAGATACCCGCGGGAAAGCTCGACAAGGGCGAGGAGCCCGAGACGGGTGCAAGGCGCGAGCTTACGGAGGAAACGGGGCTTACGGGCGGAAAGCTTGTTTCGATCGGAACGCTCTACCCGTCGGTTGCGTACGTGGACGAGGTAATTCACATGTACATAGCGACGGGTTTTACGCAGGGCGAAAATCACCTCGACGAGGACGAATTTTTAGAGACCGAGTGGGTGCATATAGATAAGCTTTATGAGAGCGTTATGGCGGGCGAAATACCCGATTCCAAAACCCAGACGGCGATATTAAAAACATATTGTCTGTATCATGAGGGTAAGCTGGAATTATAATAATATTTAATAAAAAAAGGAATCGAGCCGATTTAGACCCGATTCCTCTTTTTTATACTTCTTCTCCCCGGGAAAGGGTTTCCGTTACGGGAACCGTAACTTTTCTGTCGTAGCAGGAGAATATTTCTTTTACTCTGTTTTCGTCGGGCTTTTTCGTAATAAGGCTTACAATCAGAACGATTACGATTGAGCCGACCATCGCGAGAACTCCGCAGTTGATCGGGCTTTGTAAGAACGATGGGAATATGCTCTTTGCAAGCATGTTGAGAAGCATGATTCCCGCGCCCCATATAAAGCTTACCCAGCACGATGCCTTCGTGATCTTTTTCCAGTACAGACTTACGAGGAACGGTCCTAAGAATGCGCCGGCGAGCGCGCCCCACGAAAGTCCCATGAGCTGTGCTATGAACGTGATGTTGTGCTTATACTGAACTATCGCAATAACGGCGGAAATTAAGATGAATACCGCTATGAAAATTCTGATTATGAGAAGATTTTTCTTTTCGTCCGTCTTTTTAAGGATGACGGGGTCGATAAAATCGAGCGTGAGAGTCGAGGATGAGGTAAGAACGAGAGAGGACAGCGTCGACATGGAAGCCGAGAGAACAAGTATAAGAGTTATCGCCATGACTGCGGGTGAGAGGGTCGAGAGCATTTCGGGGATGATGGCGTCGTAACCGTTCGATGCTACATCGACGTTGAAAAGTCTGCCGAAGCCTCCGAGGAAGTAACATCCGCCCGCGACTATTACGGCGAAAAGAGTCGAGATAATCGTTCCGGTGTGAACGCTCTTTTCATCCTTTATGGCATAGAATTTCTGAACCATCTGCGGAAGTCCCCATGTGCCGAGCGACGTGAGAATTACGACATAGAGAAGTCCGCCGGGGTCGGGACCGAAGAATGAGGAGAACACGCCGGGCTGAGTAGAAACGGATTCGTCCGTTACTCTTGCCAGAGCGTCGAGCGAGCCTGTAAAACCGCCGTTTAGTTTAAGAACGCTTGCAATGATGAGCACTATGCCGAAAAGCATTATAATGCCCTGAATGAAGTCGTTGATTGCCGTAGCCATGTAACCGCCCGCTATGACGTATACGGCGGTGAGAACGGCCATTATTATAATACAAAGAGAATAATCAATACTGAATGCCATACCGAAAAGTCTCGAAAGACCGTTGTAGAGCGAGGCGGTATAGGGGATAAGAAATATGAATATAATTACCGAAGCCGCGATTTTCAGCCCCTTGCTGTCGAAGCGTTTTTCAAAAAACTGGGGCATTGTCGCCGAGCCTAAATGCTGGGTCATGATTCTTGTTCGTCTGCCGAGTATGACCCATGCAAGCAGCGACCCGATAAGCGCGTTGCCCAAGCCGACCCATGTCGAAGCAACGCCGAATTTCCATCCGAACTGACCTGCATAACCGACGAATATGACAGCAGAAAAGTATGACGTGCCGTATGCGAACGCCGTAAGCCACGGACCTACTCCGCGCGAACCGAGGACAAATCCGGAAACGTCATTGCTTTTTTTACGGCAGATAAAGCCTACTGCCAGCATGATCGCGAAGAATACGACAATCAGACAGATCAGGAAGATTTTTTCTTTCATCATTTTTCTCTCCTTTTTTTTTGACGAAAAAAAACGGCTGAGATAAGCACAAACTTATCAAAGCCGTTTGTTATTCGTCTAAAATCAACGACATGGGCAAACAGCTTTTACAGTATAATAATAGTAGTAAGAAGTAAACATATTGTTCATCACTGTTTGTTCCTTTCGTTATATTTCGTTATGATGATACAACAATTGACGTTAAATGTCAATAGAAAATTATAATTTTATTTCAAAAGCTCATATGTTCTCATAAATACGCAGACCGTTTTGTCATAGTCCGCGATAACGAACTGCATTTTGCCGTCCGGCGTAAATCTGATTGTAATACCCTCTGTTTCGCAGCCGAAAGCACCGGTTACATTTCTTGTAAAACAGTCGGTGACCTCGCCCGAGGCGAGATCAATGCTTCTGACGACTTTTTTGCCCTTTGGTGTGTTGGGGTCGAGATTAACATAGAGTTTTCCGTCGAGGCAAACGCCCGCCTGTACTCTGTCAATAGCTTCGGAAAGGTCGATTTTCTTTGCAAAGCTCATGTCTTTAAGATTAAACGCAAGGATGTAATTCGAATTGCGGAACGGTGAAGTGCAGAGAAGTCCGCTGTCCGCGTCGACTGCACACCAGGGGATGCCGTCGGGGAGATATTCGGCGTCAAGCTCATAATATGTACCGGTGTACTCAAGCGTATTCTTATCAAACAAAAGAACGAGAGGATGTTCCTCTGCTCTATCCTCTACGGGCGCATAGATTGTATCGCCGTACACGCTTATTGCACCGATATGGTCGTAGCCTTTTTTCGTAAATTCAACGGGCAGCGCGGAGAGGTTCTTTTTGACAACTTCGCCCGACTCCGCATCAATTTTTGCAAGAGCGGTCATGTAGAATGCCGACATCGCGCCCGAGGTATAAATGTAATCGCTGTCCGCAGAGAGTCCCTGACCTGCCGCGAAAGCCTCGTCGAGAACATACTGTCTCTGCGAAACAAGCTCTGCGTCCGCGTTCGAGGAGGGCATCGGGCTTATAAGTCCGCATATTCCCGCAAGAACGGCGACAAGAAGAACTTTTGCGCTTTTAAAATAGGAAAGAATCTTCATTTTTTTAGCTCCTTTTAAGGTTTATAGTATAACATTATACTAAATTTAAGAAAATTTCAATATCTTTATATAAATATTGACTTCTTTTTTAATCTTTACTGTGTTACAATATTAATCGGGGTGTATAATTTATGAAAAAATACGTGATTCTTGCCGTTACTCTCGCGTTGACTCTGTCGGCGTTCGCTTCATGCTCTTCGTCAAAAAATGATTCGGAACCGACCTCGGGCGATATAGCTTCCGTTTTGGAAAATGAGAGCGTTTCCGGCGATTATTCGAATGTACGCATAGATTCGAGAGTCCCGATGAAAGCGGGCGAGTGTGAAATCTATCTTGACGCTGACCATAATTCGGAGAAAAAAGACGGCGACAGCGTGCTTTACTATTCGGACTCCGACCTTGTTATGAAAAAAACGTACAGCGCGGGAAAGCTTATTTCAAAATCAATATATAATAATTATGAAATCAAATTTACTTATACGTATGATTCGAATAACGCTCTTACCGAGGTTTCCGCTTCGGGCGAGGCGGGCGACGGCTCGTTTACTAAAATTTCGATAAAATACCGTTCCGATTCCTCGATAAGCTCGTACGCGTACCTTGCATACGACAAACAGACCGATAATCACGAATTGTACTCTTACGATTTTGACTCGTCAGGCAATCTTGAAAAAGGATTTGACAGCTACGAATCGTTCAGCGAGGCGTTAAACGGTGCTATTCTCGGCAGCTTTGGACTGTCGTAACGGAGGTAATAAGCTGATGAAAAGATTTGTTCTGCTGCCGGTAACTTTTGCTTTGGTATTCGGTTTATGCTCGTGTTCTGTCGGTAAGAATAAAGACGTGCCCGAGCCCGACACGGATTCGCATATTATAGACGACTCGGTAACGTTCACGGCGAGAGACGGCGAGGTTCTGATTGCCGACGGCAGAAATTATTACGTTCTTACATTCGAAAACGACAGGGTTAAGAGTACGTCGTACGCGCTTCACTTCCTTGACCCGGATTCGGCTTCGGCGATGTATGACGCGTATAAAAAGGATATGGGTTCTCTCTATACGGACGTACGTCTCGACGGAACGTATCTTATATTAACCTACTCCGACGAAAACGAGAAAACGCTGAACGGTTTAAGCCGTGCTCTTATTGAACAGACGTACGGGGATATGATTATGAATTAAATATTTTGATTTATAAAGTCAGCGGAACTGCGGATTTAATACTGCGGTTCCGTTTTTTTTGTTTTAAGTTTAAATATTTTATTCGGTCAAAGTGTGACATATTATTTGTCTCTTTTCGCGTATAATTTCATTAAAGGCGGTGAAAAAATGCAGACCGTTTACATAGACGTGCTTGTTTTGTTAAATTCCGTAATAAGTCTTTTTTTAATATTGATAACGTCGCTTCTGCTTCGGTGTTCTCCGTCTTCGTCGCGAACGGCGGCGGGAACGTTCCTCGGCGGTGCGTATTCGCTTCTGATTTTCGCTCCGGACATGGGCGTTTTTGTTTCGCTTTTAGTTAAACTCCTGCTGTGCGTTTCGGTCGTATCGGTTGTTTTCAAGCCGTCGGGCATTCGGTATCTTATCAAATGCCTGGGAGTCTTTATCGGCGTAAATTTTGCGTTTGCGGGACTTATGATAGGTTTGAAAACGCTTATCCTCCCGGAGGGCATGGAGTACAGAAACGGCGCAGTGTATTTTGATTTCGGATTCATACCCCTTATGCTGGCGGTTGTTATGTGCTATCTGCTTACATTGTTTTTTAATTTTCTTTCATCTAAAACGCGGATGGACAAAATTTACGACGTTTCGCTTCAGCTGGGCGATAAACAGATAGAGTGCCGCGGACTTCTCGACACGGGCAATACGCTTACCGACCCGTTCACGGGCGAGGGCGTTATGATAATAGATAAACAAACGGCTCAAAAAATAGCCGACGGAGATATCCTCGAATTTATCGACAGCGTACATACAGGCAATATAGATTCGGCGGCTCGGACGCATATAAAGGGAACGAGAGTTCTTCCGTTTTCGTCCGTCGGCGGGCGCGGGCTTATGCCGTCGTTTCACACGGACAGAATTACCGTAAGCGACGGAAAAAATAAAACGGTTATAGAAAACGCGGAAATCGCCGTTTCGAAAGAACAGATGAGAAACGAAACGGGAATACTGTTAAATCCGTATATGATGAGGAATTTGGAGCGGGTCAAAAAATGAAATTTATAAATTTGCTGAAAGAAAAATTCTCAGATTTAAAACAAAAAATCGCATTTTTGCTGTTTGCGGACGATATTTTTTATGTCGGCGGTCCGCAGACTCTGCCTCCTCCGCTTAAAAAGAAAGAGGAAGAGGAGTGCATGGCACGTCTTGCCGACGGGGATGAATCCGTAAGGCAGACGCTTATCGTTCATAATTTAAGACTTGTCGTATACATAGCAAAGAAATTCGAGAATTCCGGAGTCGGAGTCGAGGATCTCGTTTCGATAGGCACGATAGGGCTGATAAAGGCGGTAAACACATTTCGTCCGGATAAGAATATAAAGCTTGCGACATATGCGAGCCGATGCGTCGAAAACGAGATTTTGATGTATTTAAGAAAAACGTCGTCTCTTAAAAATGAAATATCCTTTGACGAACCGCTCAACACCGACTGCGACGGAAACGAGCTTCTGCTGTCGGACATTCTTACCTTAGACGGCGAGTGCGTTAACAGAAACATTGAGTATGAGGACGAAAAAAGAACGCTTATGAGAGTTCTCGAATGTCTCGACGAACGCGAGAGACTGATAATCGATATGCGTTTCGGCATGAGAGGGAACAAGGAACATACGCAGAAAGAAGTTGCGGATATCATGGGAATATCGCAGAGCTATATATCGAGACTCGAAAAACGCATAATTTCAACATTAAAAAAAGAAATGGTTAAATTTGAATAAACATATTGATATTTTTCTAAGAAATATTGTATACTGTATTAAACATATTTCTTAGGGTGATGTAATTGAAAAATCCGATCGGCTTTCTGTTTTCAAAAAAAGCGGACGAGGGGTACGTTCCGAATATTGATTTGTTCGCCCATTCCGCAGGTCTGTGCGGTCAGAATATGACGTATTCGTTTGTTTCCGGATGGTGGTTTACGTTCTGTATCGATATTCTCGGAATCGACCCGAGAAAAGTCGGTGCAATTACGTCGATAAGCCGTCTGTGGGACGCGGTAAACGACCCGCTTATCGGCTCGCTTGTCGATAAGATAAGATTTAAAAACGGCGAAAAGCTCCGTCCGTACACGATTATAACGCCGCCTGTTATAGGCGTGCTGTCCCTTTTGATGTTCGTAAATTTTAACTTCACCCCGGGCGTAATACTCGCGCTGATGATGGTGCTTTACTTCTTCTGGGATCTTACGTATTCGTTCCAGGACGTCGCGCTGTGGGGACTTATCGCTGTTTCGTCGCCTCATTCAGAGGAGCGTACGCGCGTTGCTCAGTGGATATCAATAGGCGCCGGCGCGGGTGCCGCGCTCGTCGGACTGTTTCCGAACATGCTCGGCGATAACGTCTTGAATGCTCTGCATACTAATATTGCGACGATGTATCTTGTCGGCGGACTTATATTCGGTTTGGGGGGAGAGCTTCTGTCAATGTCTGCCTACAGGCAGAAGGAGCGAATTAAAGCCGAAAGCGAAAAAGCGGATTCCATAAAGGACATATTCAGCGGACTTATGCATAATAAGGTACTGCTTACTATTTCGCTTGCAAGATTTTTACAGCAGGTCACTCCCGTTCTCGACTGGATCCATTTTTTCGAAAGCAGTGTTTCATACGATATCGGTTCTGTACATATTGACGGCGGAAACGCGCAGTTCTTATTCGGACTTATCACGGGCATACCCGGAACGTTCTGCCTGTTTGCGGCTACGAAAATCGTAGACAAGATAGGCGGAAGAAAGCGTCTGCTTGTCTCCTCGCAAATTTTTGCGATAGTGCTTAGAGTTATTTCGTATTTTATAGGATATAAGAGCATAGGTCAGATGGCGGTAGTTATGGTTCTGTATGCCGTAATGCAGATACCCGCCATGATGATGGATATATGCCACCGTTCGCTGATTTCGGACTCTATTGACTATGTAGAGTGGAAAACGGGCGTTCGAAACGAGGGTATCTCGTTCTCGATTCAGAACTTTATTTCGAAAATGCAGTCGGCGGTCACTTCGCTTATCAAGGGCGGAATTCTCTCAATGCTTCACTACGACCAGACGATTGCACGCAAATATAATCAGAATGCGGTATATATCAAATGGCAGTGGCCGATATTCATGCTCGGTCCCGTTGTCGGAGCGGTTATGTATCTTATCGTAATATGCTTTGTCAAGGACGACAAGGCGCTGAAAGAACAGGTTGAACGCGAGCTTAAAGAGCGCAGGGAGCTTCGAGCCAAAGAAAAAGCGGAAGCCGAACAGACCGTTTCGGTTCAGACTTAATTGTTGAATATAAAATGCGATTCCGGGGTATATTTCGGAACCGCATTTTTTATATCATATTTATAATTGTTTCAATATTGTCCGGGTCGTGTTCGATTTCTTTTGAATAAAGTCTCGCGGTATAAGCGATTTTTGCCTTTTGAGTGAGAGAGGATTTATTCCGTTTTGCATAGCGGATTATCGAATTGAGCGAGAAAATGATGAATTCCGCCTTTGAAACGATATCTCCGTCGTTTATCGCTTTTGGAATATATCTGTAAACGAAATATGAGAGAATGTTTTTTAAGAGAATATTGTTTTCGCCGATATCTTCGGGGGCGTTTTTCTCCGAATTTAAAACCTCGCGCCATTCGTCTGTGAGGATTTCGAGGTTTGAGAGAATTTTGTGATAATCGTATTCTTTTATTCTGCAAACCTCCGGTGTGAGACTTTCAGCATTGGAATAATCGTCCGCGTCAATTAAATTCTGAAACTTTAAAGAGAGTGAATATATAAGAGAAAGCGAATTTTCCAAGCTGCTTTGCTCAATGATATGAAAAAGCTTTTCCCTTAATCCGAACAGCGCGGGCAGCAGCGGGTCGTCGATTATATATTCCGGCTCTTCATCGGTTTCCTTTGTATTGTAAAACGTAAGCGAGGTTTTGTCTTTGAGAATATCAATGACTGCGGGACAGGAGAGCGACAGACTTATCTCCGTAATACCGCCGTATTCCTCGACAAAACGGGGGTGCTGTCTGCAAACCTCGCACAGCGCGTTTTCGCCTTCGTTAATTATGATATCGCACAGGTTGTTTTCATTGAGAAACGGACATCCGCCGTTTTTCTGAATGAAAACCGCGTCGGAATCCTCGTCGATTCTTATATTTTCGATTATCGTTTTTCCGAATTCGGTATCATAATATTTATACTGTTCGTATGTATCGGGGTTGATAATTATCTCCCATCCCTTACAGCACGTGTCGGGACATTTCGAGGCTGTGCATTTAAAAAGAGGGTAATGATCTTCAAATACGTATTTCATCAATATCCCTTTGCGAAATAATGCTCGAAATAATTTATCGCGCAGTTATATCTGTCGCGGTTCCAGTCTGCGCCCATTATGATTACCAAAAGCGCGCGTCCGTCCTTTTCCGCCGCCGCGGTGAGACAGCATCCTGCTTCGCTCGTTGTACCGGTTTTCATTCCCATGGCGTAGTCGTAGTAATAGCCCGAACCCTGCCAGAGAAGCTTATTCGAATTGTCGTATGTAAGCGTCTGACCCGATTCGATCGTTATTGTCTTTCTGTACCATGAGGCGATAAGTCTTAACGTGCGGTTCCAGTATACCTGCTTTGCAATTAAAGACATATCTCTCGCGCAGGTATAGTGGTCGGAATACGGGAATCCCGAGGGGTTGACAAAGTGCGTGTTTACGCAGCCGAGCTCATTTGCGGTTTGGTTCATAAGGTTTACAAACTTATTGAGTGCGGTTTGATTCGAGAGATTGTAACCGTATAAATATTTAGCGGTTTGAACGGCTATACAGTAAGCGGAGTCGCATCCCGACGGAAGCAGGAGAGACGTTATAAGATCCTTCATAGTCATTCTGTAACCGGGCTTAATATATGAAAGCGACGAATTTGACTCGGTGAGATATATTTCGCTTCCTACGGTTATAACGTAGTCCATGGGTACGTATTTCGAAGCTACGAGAGCCGTCATGAGCTTTGTCATGCTCGCGGGGTATGCCGCAGACGTCGCGTTGTACGAATAGAGCATCTGATCGTTTGTAAGATCGTAAACTACGGACTCTCTGAACGCGTAGCCCTCGCTTCCGAGAACCTTTCCCGAATCGACGGGCTTCATTCTGTCTCTCGTCGTCGGCTGGGGCTTCTTCGTCGTCGGCTGAGTCGTCGGATTGTAAATCGTTTTCGACGTGTCTATGTTCAGAAAATCAATGAGCATCAGACGTACGTCGGCGGCGTTTAATTTGCCGTTGTTGTCCATGTCGAACAGCGACGTATCGACGCTGCCGGGGAAGAATTCGAGTCTTGCCGTAATTCTTAAAAAGATTCTGATATCGGCTACGGTGAACTTTCCGTCGCCCGTAAGGTCGTAATCCTTATAGGAAACGTCGAATTTTACGCTTGTCGGTTCCGCCGCGGACGCTGTCTCCTCGCCTGTGTTTGATTCCGAAGCGAATACGGGGACGGCGAATACGGAAAAAGCGAGAATTACGGATAATATCAGAGATAAAGCGGCGTTAAAAGTTTTTTTCATTATTATATCACGTCCGAAAATTTATTTTTCTGCTGTCAGCGTAAAGCTTTCCTGTCTGCCGTGTCCTGTAATTTTAAGCGTCTCGTCATCAATTTCGACATCGGCAAACGTACATTCCCCGCCTTCTGCCATCGATCTGAATATGACGAACGGCTTGCCGTCTATGAGCATTACCGAGCCGTCGTGATAGTGACCCGAAAATACGGCTCTTATCTTATCGTTACAGCACAGAATGTCCATTATTTTATCTCTGTTTAATATGTAGTGGTTTCTGAACGGGTTGTTTATAAGCTCGCAGTCCGGGTCGGGAATTATAAACGGGAAGTGCGTGAATACGAGAATCCTTTTTTCGCTCTCGTTTACCGTTTTCTGAAACCACTGTATCTGTTCCTCGTCAAGGTACGGCGTGTACCACGTCATCTCATGATCGGGGTACGGCTTCTCGGGGTCGTCCATGGCGGCATCGAGCACGACGCCGAGATAATCGCCCGCGTCGAACGTATAATATCTGTTCGGCATGCCGAGAATTTTGTAATAATCATGCTTGTCCGAGCTTGTGTCGTGGTTTCCTATCACAGAGTAGAATTTACGTCCCGACGCTTTGAAAATATCGGCAATCTCGCCGAGCAGTTCGAGCTGGGGCTTATATTCGGGGTACCCGTCCGCCGTGTCGCCGAGATTAACGATAAAGCCGTTGTCTTTATTTTCGCTCTCAAGAGCCTCTTTTAGCTTTTTTGCAGAGAGAGAGTTTAATCTGTCGCCGTTATTAAGTCTGTCGGAATAGTGCATATCCGTAACGGCAGTAAATTTTGTCATAATAATCGCCTCACAAATATTTATAATACCATAATATAAATTTATTTGCAAACAGAATATACCGATTTTTTGACAGTGTTTTTTGTAGTCTATACACAATTTATTATAAATGTCCATAGGCAAAATGCACATGATAAAAATTTTGTTTTAATAGCAATTAATAACTATCGACGAAAATTAATTAACCGATTGACAATTATATTTTTCCGTCTTATAATTAGCGTGTACTAAAAAACGGTTAGGAGGTTTTACCGATGATAAAGACGTTGGCGGGATGTATCAGAGAGTATAAAAAGCAGACGATTCTGACTCCCGTTTTTATTGTGTTCGAGGTAATGCTTGAGTGCGTTATCCCGTTCATTATTTCGCGGTTCGTCAATGAAATCAAAGCGGGCTGTGACTTTTCGGAGATTTTAAAATACTCCGGCGTGCTTATTTTGATGGCTGTTCTGTCGCTTGTTTTCGGTGCGCTCGCCGGTAATACGTGTGCGACCGCCTCATGCGGATTCGCAAAGAATTTAAGAAAGGATATGTTTTATAAAATTCAGACGTATTCGTTTGAGAATATCGACAAATTTTCGACTGCGAGTCTTGTTACGCGTCTGACGACGGATATTAATAATATTCAGATGGCGTTTATGATGATTATCAGAATTGCGATACGCGCTCCGCTTATGATGATATTTGCATTTACTATGGCGTTTATAATGGGCGGAAAGCTCGCGTTCGTTTTCGCGTTCGAGATTCCGTTTCTTGCGTTCGGGCTTCTGATTATCGGAAAGAAAGTTATGCCTTTGTTTAAAAAGGTTTTCAGAAAGTACGATAAATTAAACGAGTCGGTACAGGAGAACGTAAAGGGTATGCGTGTTGTCAAGGCGTATGTCAGAGAGGATTATGAGAATAAAAAATTTGCCGCAGCTTCCGACGACGTGCGTTCGGATTTTACAAAGGCGGAGAAAATTCTTGCGCTCAATAACCCCATGATGCAGTTCTGCATGTACTGCACGATGATAGTCGTTCTGACTCTCGGTTCGTATCTTATAATTACGACTACGGGCTCGGCTATCGATGTCGGTCAGCTCTCGTCAATGCTTACATACGGATTTCAGATTCTCTCGTCTCTTATGATGCTTTCCATGATAATCGTTATGATAACCATGTCGGGAGAATCGGCAAGGAGAATTACAGAGGTTTTAAATGAGGAAAGCACTCTTAAAAACTGTGAGAATCCCGAGCATACCGTAAAGGACGGAAGCATCGATTTCGACTCTGTAAGCTTCAGATATTCGCGCAAGGCGGAGAAAAACGCTCTCGAAAATATAAACCTTCATATAAAGTCCGGCGAGACGATAGGTATTATCGGCGGTACGGGTTCGTCGAAATCGACTCTTGTTCAGCTTATATGCCGTCTCTACGACGCGACCGACGGAACCGTCAAAGTCGGCGGTCTTGACGTTAAGAAATACGATATAGATTCGCTTCGAAATCAGGTTGCTGTCGTTTTGCAGAAAAACGTCCTTTTCTCCGGCACGATTAAGGAAAACCTCCGCTGGGGCAATAAGGAAGCGACTGACGAAGAGATGAAGGAGGCGTGCAGGCTTTCCTGCGCCGACGAATTTATAGAAAAGTTCCCCGAAAAATACGATACGTATATCGAGCAGGGCGGTGCGAACGTCTCCGGCGGTCAGAAGCAGAGACTCTGTATCGCAAGAGCCTTGCTTAAAAAGCCCAAAATTCTGATTCTCGACGATTCAACATCCGCAGTCGATACAAGAACCGACGCGCAGATAAGAGACGCGATGAAACGGTACATTCCGGATACCACTAAAATAATAATAGCTCAGCGTATTTCCTCGGTTCAGGACGCGGACAGAATCGCAGTCATGGATTCCGGCAGAATAACCGCCGTCGGAACGCATGACGAGCTTCTTGAGAATAACGAAATATACCGCGAGGTATATGAGTCGCAGAACAAGGGAGGCGAGATCGATGAATAAGCCGAATTTTCCTAAAGGCGGACGCGCTCCCGGTCAGTCCGCGCCGAAAGGCACTATGGGCAGAATTATAAAAACCGTGTTCGGATTTTTTCCCGTTCTCGCTCCGGTAATCGTTTTCTGTATAATATTCAACGCCGTTATAAGCTCGATTCCGTCGATATTCATGCAGAACGTTATCGAGATTATCGAACAGCATTTTAAAACAGGCGACTGGGCTGGCGCAAAACCGCAGATTATAGAAAAAGTTACCGTTCTTGTGGTTCTTTACGTGCTGTCGCTTATCGCGGGATTCGTTTACACGCGTCTTATGGCGATAATGACTCAGGGCTTTTTGTGCAAAATGAGAGACAAGATGTTCTCGGGTATGCAGAAGCTGCCGATAAAGTATTTCGATACGCATAACCACGGCGATATCATGAGTTATTATACGAACGATATCGACACGTTAAGACAGATGATATCGCAGAGCTTTCCGCAGTTTCTCACGTCTGCGATAACCGTTGCCACTGTTTTCGGAATCATGATGTATTACAGCGTCTGGCTGACTCTCGTAGTCGTTTTCGGCGTTGCGGTGATGATTCTCGTTACAAAGAAAGTCGGCGGTAATTCGGCTAAATACTTCATCCGTCAGCAGATAGCCATAGGCAAGACAGAGGGCTATATCGAAGAGATGATGAACGGTCAGAAGGTAGTCAAGGTTTTCTGCCATGAGGACGAAGCGTGTAAAAAATTCGACGGGATAAACGACGGACTTTATCGTGACGCGCAGAGCGCAAATAAATTTGCAAATATGCTCATGCCCATTCTCAATAATATAGGAAACGTACTTTATGTTATAGTTGCGGTAACGGGTGCGGTTCTAATGCTTACGGGGGCTGAGAATATAAGCGTTTCCGGAATGGCGTTCAGCATAAGCATTATAGTTCCGTTCCTTAATATGACAAAGCAGTTCTCGGGTAATATAAGCCAGCTTTCACAGCAGGTCAACTCCGTTGTTATGGGTCTTGCGGGCGCGGCGAGAGTTTTTGCGCTGACTGATGAGAAGCCCGAGACAGACGACGGCTATGTAACGCTTGTAAACGCTAAGGAGGACAACGGCGTTCTTACAGAGTGCAAAGAGCGCACGGGCGTATGGGCGTGGAAGCATCCGCATGAGGACGGCACCGTAAGCTATACGCGTCTTGCGGGCGGCGTAACGCTTGACGACGTTGACTTCGGATATTCGGAGGACAAGCTGGTTCTTCACAACATCTCTGTATACGCAAAGCCCGGTCAAAAGGTTGCGTTTGTCGGAGCTACGGGTGCGGGTAAGACGACGATTACGAATCTTATCAACAGATTCTACGATATCGCGGACGGAAAAATACGCTACGACGGTATCAATATAAATAAGATTAAAAAATCCGACCTTCGCCGCTCGCTCGGCATGGTATTGCAGGATACAAATCTGTTTACCGGCACGGTAATGGACAATATCAGATACGGCAGGCTCGACGCGACAGACGAGGAGTGCAGAGAGGCGGCATGTCTTGCCGGAGCGGACGATTTCATCACGAGACTCCCGGACGGATACGACACGATGCTTTCGGGCAACGGCGCGAATCTCTCACAGGGTCAGAGACAGCTTATATCGATAGCTCGAGCCGCGGTTGCCGATCCGCCGGTTATGATTCTCGACGAGGCGACGTCGAGCATAGACACGCGTACGGAGTCGATAGTTCAGCGCGGTATGGATTCTCTGATGAAAGGCAGAACCGTATTTGTAATAGCACACAGGCTTTCGACCGTTAAGAATTCGGACGTTATAATGGTTCTCGACGCGGGACGTATTATCGAACGCGGAAGCCATGACGACCTTATCGCAAAGCGCGGAGTGTATTATCAGCTTTACACCGGCGCGTTTGAATTGGAATAGCAAAAGACAGCCGAACCCCATAAGCCCAAAACGCACCGTTTCCATAGATGCAATCCGCTGTATTTCGGGTGCGGAGCAGTTTAGATTCATCATATTTTCGTTTCGACTCTCTTTTTGCTGTAATACTTGAAATGCCGGGGATATTGTGATAATATATCCTCAGCATTTTTATTAAGGAGATTTTTCAGTATGAGTTGTTATTTTACAAAGGACGGCGCGCCTTTTATTCCCGAGAGCATCAATCCCGAGCTTGTAAAGATCTGTGCCGTTATAATCAAGAACTGCCATCTTAAGGTTAAATATCAGATGAGAACGTCGGCTCTTTCCTCCGCATTAAAGGGCGGAAAGTCCGAGCATATGAAGGAGACCGCGCTTAAATGCATTGAGAAGAATAAGCCCGCTTACAATCAGGATATGTCCCTTACGGGCGTTAAAATTGCCGATATAGACGATTCGTTCTTTGATGATAAGGACGACGCGTTTTTCGCTTCGACTCTTAAACTTCTTATCGACTTTGCGGCTATAAATACCGTAGTCGAGGCGGGACTTATACAGCTTCTCGCCGCCGCATGCGAAAAGCAGACCGGTACGCCTCTTAACAAGACGTATTTCTTCACGAATCAGACCGAGGTTCTCGACGACCCCGACGACGAGGAAGAAAACGAAAATACGGAAGAATAAAAAAATATTAAAAAAGTCTCGGAAAACAGTATTTCCGGGGCTTTCTTTTCGGTCAGGGCATTTTTACGCTCTGTTAATTCTGTTTTCTTACTATCCTGTACTCGTCGTCCGCGCGGTAGTACGGACAGTTATAATTTGAATACGTCATAAACCTTAACATGTCGTCCTCGTCCATGTCGACGTCGCAGTAATACTCCTGCATTTCCTCGTCATAGCAGAGATTTTCACACGTGTCGCAGTCGGAACGAAGCGTCTTTTTTGAGTCTTTATCCATCGAATCCTCCGAGGAGTATAAATTATAGGATAATTATAGCATGATATATTTAAAGTATCAATGTTGAAATTGTGCAAATAATAATGTATAATCAAAATATGGAAAAGTACAATGTTGTAAGAAGCCGGCGAAAGACGCTTGCGATTCATATAGAAAACGATTTATCCGTGACGGTAAAGGTTCCGCTGTTTCTGTCTGACGAGGTTATAAAAAGAGAAGTCGAAAAACACGAAAAGTGGATAGAAAACACGCGGGAAAAAATTAAAAAACGGTCGGGCGAAAAGCCGGGCTTGAATGAGACGGAAAAGGAACGGCTTAAAAAAGAAGCGTACGAATACTTAAGCGAACGCACAAGGTATTACAGTGAGAAAACCGGGTTAAAATATTCTTACATTAAAATAACATCCGCCGAAAAGCGGTTCGGGAGCTGTAATTCAAAAGGCGGGATATGCTATTCGTACCGTCTCATGCTTTCTGACAAACGTGCCGTCGATTACGTCGTTGTTCACGAACTGTGTCATACCGTACATATGAATCATTCCGCGCGGTTTTACGCGCTGGTTCAGAGTATTCTTCCCGATTGGAAAGAGCGGGAAAGACTTTTAAAGGGCGGATGACATAAAAATGAAAAGGGCGAATCTTATAATAATTCAGATTCTTATTTCGGCGGTGAGCGTTATATGTATTAATATAATTTCGTCCGATATGAATAAATCCGATACGCCGTCGAACGCAGTGCTTGTAAATTGTATTTTTTATGACGATACGGAGGAAATATAAAATGATAAGAGACGTTACAGCTGCCGTTTTTATCAAGGAAGGCAGAGTTATGATATGCCGGCGTCCGCCGAATAAGGGCAACGCCCTCAAATGGGAGTTCCCCGGGGGAAAATCCGAACCGGGCGAGACTCTTGAGGAGTGCTTAAAGCGCGAATGCGATGAGGAGCTCGGAATCGAAATTTCCGTCGGCAGGGAGATTTGCGCGACTCAATACGAATATCCGGATATCACGGTAAAGCTTCACTTCCTGCTCTCGGAAATAATATCGGGAACGCCCGAAATGAAAGAGCATGTCGATATCAAATACATAACGAAAAGCGAACTGTCCGATTATGATTTCTGCCCTGCGGACAGGGATATAGTTAAAATTCTTGCGGAGGAGAATTATCTTGACTGATTTTACGTTAAAAACATTCAGAGTAAACGACGTATCGTTTGTAAACAGACTCGTTCCGAATACGAAAATCGAGATAGGCAACAAGTATTCATATAACGTCGGATATTCTAAAAACGATATATGCCGGGGCGAATTCACGGCTGAAATATTTGATAAAAACAACAGGGACAATTTTTACATAAAGGTCGTCCTCGTCGGAGTTTTCTCGTTTAATGACGGAACGAAAAAGGAAAAGCTTCACGTCGAGACATTCAAGGCTCTTTTCCCGGTTGTGCGCTCATATATTATAACTCTTACGTCGAACGCGGGTATTCCGCCCGTCATAATTCCGAATGCGGACATAGACAATCAGGATATATACCGCGTCGATCTTAACAATAACAACAGGGAATCATAAAATAAGATATGAATAACATAAAAAGCGTCCCCGCGTTTTTCAGAAAAGCGGATTTACCCGATTACGACTGCGGCGACGGCGTGATAATGAAAATATACCGTTCTTCGTCAATGGGAGAATTAGATCTGTATGTCGACGAATTATTGTCGGCGGGATTCTCTCTTTACGATAAGCAGATAAGAGAGAATAATAGTTTTTACGTTTTCTTTTCGGGCGATACAAAAGTATTTGCAAGTTTCTGCGAGTGCGATAATACAGTAAGAATTATTATTGATAATTACACTGTTCTGCCCTCGAAAAATCCCGAATACTCAGCGAAAATTACAGATACCGTTCTCTATCAGTTCGAAACGGATCACAGTCTTATCGACTGCGGAATGTGCTATATAGTTAAATGCTCCGACGGAAGCTTTTTCATAATCGATTCTGCGCACATGTACTCGGTAAACGACAACGACAGGCTTCACGATTTTTTGCGTTCGATTAACGGAGCAGGAGAGAAAATACATATCGCAGGCTGGTTTTTGAGCCACGGACATACGGATCATATATGTAAATTCATGGATTTTCTCAAATATAATATGTCCGACTGTGTTATCGACGGAATTTATTATAACTTTGTCGCCCCCGGTCATAAGGACGAGGGTGAGTGGGAGGAATCCGAAAGAGCCGTCAGAATAAATTTTGCGTCTCTTTTGAAGGAGCATCCCGAGATTAAAAAATACAAGCTTCATTCGGGGCAGCATTTTTATATAAACGAGCTTGAATTTTATGTACTTGCGACTCATGAGGACGTGTACCCGAATTCGATGAGCAACTTTAATGATACGTCGACAGCTCTGATGATGACGTATGAGGGAACGCGCGTAAGCTTCCCCGGCGACGGCGGACGTATGATAAGCGACGTTATGACATCGAGATATTCGGATGAATTAAAGTGCGATATTATGCAGGTTTCCCACCACGGACACATGGGATGCAGGACGGAATTCTATGAAAAATCGAACGCGAAAACCGCACTGTTCCCGAATACGAGAATCAAGCTTGACGAGGAAAACGAGAAGCTCGAGGAAAACCGCAGAATTATAGAGCTCGCCGACAGATATTACGTTTCAAGCGAGGGAACCGTAGGACTGCCCCTGCCGTATAAGGCGGGGAGCGAGATTGTATACCCCGATGAAACGACGGAGAATTTCGACGGAATATACGCGCTGTGGGGATATGAGTATACGGATGAATTTAAAGAAAAGGTCAGAAGTGATTTTATTAAAAGGAATAATTCAAAATAACAAAAATGCGGATTCCCGAATGGAAGGAGTCCGCATTTTTGCAGTTATATATAGATTTTAATGTCAGCCGACAGTTTCGTTTAATATCAGTCAATAGCCTTGAATGCTTCGTCAAGTGCTGCGATGAGGTCGTCCGAATTTTCTATTCCTATTGAAAGTCTTATCGTATTCGGCTTGATGCCCTGCTCGGCAAGCTCTTCTTCATTTAACTGAGAATGTGTTGTGCTTGCCGGGTGAATTACAAGAGACTTAACGTCCGCAACGTTTGCAAGAAGCGAGAAAATTGCGAGATTGTCGATGAATTTCCTGGCTTCATCAGCCCCGCCCTTAATTTCGAACGTGAATATCGAGCCTGCGCCGTTCGGAAAGTATTTTTTGTAAAGACTGTGGCTCGGCTCCGATTCAAGGGAGGGGTGATGAACAGCTTCTACCTTGGGATTTGAATTCAGATATTCTACGATTTTAAGCGCGTTCTGAACGTGTCTCTCGACTCTTAACGAGAGCGTTTCGAGTCCCTGTAAGAATATGAACGCGTGGAACGGCGAGAGCGTCGCGCCCGTGTCTCTTAAAAGGATTGCCCGTATATATGTTACGAATGCCGCACCCGGGACTGCATCCGCAAACGAAACTCCGTGATAGCTCGGGTTGGGTTCGGATATCCACGGGAATTTGCCCGAGCCCTTCCAGTCGAACTTACCGCTTTCTACGATAACTCCGCCTATCGCGGTGCCGTGACCGCCGATGAACTTGGTTGCGGAATGAACTACGATATCCGCGCCGTGCTCGATGGGTCTGATAAGATACGGCGTTGCGAACGTCGAATCAACGACGAGCGGGATGTTGTGCTTATGAGCAACCTCGGCGACTGCTTCAAGGTCGATAATATTCGAATTGGGATTGCCGAGAGTTTCTACGAATATCGCTTTTGTGTTCTCCTGTATTGCATTTTCGAATGCTCCGTCCTCCTCGGGATCGACAAACGTTGCGGTGATTCCCGACGAGAGGGGGAGCGTGTGGGCTAAAAGATTGTACGTTCCGCCGTAAATCGTTTCGGACGCCACTATGTGTTCTCCGCTTTTAGCAAGAGCGCAGAGCGTGTAGTTGATAGCCGCCGCACCCGAAGCTGCGGCAAGGGCGGCAGAGCCGGACTCGAGAGATGCGATTCTCTTTTCGAAAATGTCCTGTGTGGGGTTTGTAAGACGTCCGTAAATGTTTCCTGCGTCTTTAAGTGCGAATCTGTCCGCCGCATGCTGTGAGTCATGGAAAACATATGATGTCGTAGCGTATATCGGAACCGCTCTCGCGTCGGTGACGGGGTCGGGCTGTTCCTGTCCTATATGTAACTGTTTTGTTTCAAAGCTCCAGTTTGCCGAATTTTTTATATCTGCCATTGTTAATTCCTCCGTTAATTATTTAATCATTTTTTATAATTGAATTATGAATTTAAGCGAGAATTAACGGTACATTCGGTCTGTAGATGAACAATATCTTTTCACTTTTATAATTTGCGTTTTCATATCGTTCAGCTCCTTTTTATGACCTGATTATATCAGCGTGTGTTTTGTTTGTCCAATACTTAAAACGAATCGAATGTTATAGATAAAACCTATATATTAAGTAGGAATTCGACAGTAAAAAAACAAACCCGATTTTTCGAGTTTGTTTCTTCTTTTTTTTCTTTTGTTATTCTTCGGCTTCTTCGAGTATTCCGGTATATCTTGCGTACCAGTAGGACATTAAAAAGCTTGACGCGGGCTGTATCCGTCCGTCTCCGCGGTGGTCGGGCGAAAACGAATTTCCGCTTTGATGAATCGAATTTATCTCGTCGTATGGCAGCGGTTCTTTTAAAAGCGCGGGTTCGTTGAACTGCGCCTGAATCGTATCGTAATCGAGGTCTTTTCTCTTTGAATTCGTTATCGTGTATACCGCGGTATCGAGCGGGTTTTCTTTAAGTGAACGAACGGACATTGCGATATCGTCGTCGTTTCCCGTAAATACGGCGTGTACGAACGTGTAAAAAGGCTGTCTTTCGAGTTTGATATACTGCCAGTGATCCTCGAGTCCGCACAGATAGTATTTCTTTAAATCCTCGTCCTCTTCGAGCGTCAGAAGTATAAGAGAGCTTAAAAACGCGAGACGGTCGTCTATCTGGCAAATATGTGCGTCGCGGATTTTGTGTCTCATTACGTTTAACGGATAATGGTGCTTTTTAATCATATCTCTGTAAAGACTGTCCCATTTTTTATCTTTTGAGACGTATGAGCAGACTTTTAAGTACATTAAAAATTCAAGAGAATTCGTACCGCGTTCGCCGAACCATCTGTCCTCGTGGTTTAATGATTCGGGGTTCCACATTGCCCACGTTGTCGGCAGACCGTCACGGTCTACCAGTTTGAACGAATTTGAAACGATATGATCCGCGATTTTGCACAGAGCTTCGCTTATCGTTTTCTTTTCCTTTTCGTCGGCGCACAAACGGTAATAAACGCTCAGCCCGAAGAAATGTCCCGTGATCTCGTCGCTCGACGTGTCTCCGCGCCATTCGCACGATTTGTCGGGGGAGAGTGACCACTCCCTGTGTCCGTTGCCGAACCCGCGTTCGCCAGGGTATCTTACGGCTCTTGCAGGGAAGCCGTCTATTCCCGTTATGTTTTCTAAGAATAAAAGTGCGTTCATCCCGCGTCTTGCTCTCTCGAGTGCGTCATTTTTGCCCGTTACGGCGTATCTGAAGCACTCTGCCGCGATGTGCCACGAAGTCCATAAACCGTCGTTGTCGGAGATATGAACGCTTCCGTCGGGCAGCAGAGCGGAGACAAAACCGCGTCTTATATTGTGTTTTTCGATTTCTTCTTCGTAATAATCAGCCTTTTGCCTTAACGTGTATTCAAATGACGAAATGACGTAAAGTCCGCAGTCCGTCGAGGCAAAAATCATATCCCCGCCGGGTAAAACCGCGATATCGTTTATCTTTCCGTCTCCGACCCATCTTTCGGCGGGGAAGTACTTTTTTTGTCCGTCTTTAATTCTGATAACGCCGACGTCGGAAGCAAAATAAACTCCGCCTTTTTTATCGAAAACCGTTTTGTACACGGTGTTTTTCGGAAGCTGTGATATTCTGTCGGGACTGAGCCATGCGTTCGTCGTATCGTAAATATAAACGCCGTTGTCCGTTCCGACCCAGAGATAGCCCGTTTTGTCGAAATCGAGCGAATTTATTTTACCCTCCGGCATACCGCACGTGCCGGGGTGAATATTCTGCCACTCCATGCGTTTGCCGTGTATTACGCTTATGTTAGTTTCCGTTGCGGCGAATACTGTTTTCTCTCCGACGGCGAGCGCAAGAGCTTTTCCGCCCTCGACTCCGCGCGCAAGAGCGTCGTTTGTGAGAGTTTTGTCCGTTTTGTAAATCGTGTTTTCCGTAAGAACCCAAATATCGGAGTCTTTTTCTTCGATTCCGACGATTTTTGAGTCGAAAAGTCTTGATGTCATCCCGTTGTCCGTCAGAATGTAAACGCAGTTTTCCGCCGAGACGTATATGTCCGAATTTTCTGAAACATAAATCGAATCGGCTTTTATATCCGAATGCAAAAAGCTCTCTTTGCTTTTTAAATCTATCTCGGTTATACCCTCGTCTGACGAAGCGAGAACCGCATTTTTATATATAGCCGTTGATATTATTTTTCTGCCGGGCAGTAAAATGTCTCTTTTATTTTGTCTGAATCTGCCCGAAACATAGGCTCCGTTGGATTTCGTCATTTATCAACACTCCGTTTCGAAAAAATAGTAACATATAAACATATTAATGTCAAATGCACGCTTTTGCGCAACAGCAGTCGGGCAAACAAAAAAAACGGCAGACTTCCGAATAGAAATCTGTCGTTTTTTGGTGCCGGCGGCGGGGGTCGAACCCGCACGGGTTATCAGCCCAACGGATTTTGAGTCCGCCTCGTCTGCCAATTCCAACACGCCGGCTTTTGTTGCCGCACTTTTTCAAGCACTTCGGAAATTATAACTTAAACATGAAAAAAAATCAAGTATTTTTTAACAAAATTACTGTTTACAATTTATTCAAAATAATGAAATTTATTTCGAGTGTGTTAAATCGACAAAAATGTGCATTATGTCGCTTGCTTTGTATAAATTAAACGTATATAATAAGAGTGGAGTATATTACAGTGGTGTTTCTGTATATATCACAAAATTTTAAAAGGAGATGACACTACATGAAATTAACGAAAAAAGTTCTTTGTGTTTTACTTTCAACTGTTTTCTTATTTTCGGCAGTGTCCGTCGGTTTCGTCTCGTTTGCTGACAACGAACAGTTAGACGCGAGTTACAACACTCTTGCCTACATGTTCTTTAAAACGCACACAGAGTCCTCCGGCGGTTATAACAAGACAGTGATCGACACTGATGAAAACGGCGTAAAAATTGCCAGCATTATACGCGACATGAATCAGTATACGGTCGAAAACAAACAGGGTGATTATGTTTATAATGACTCGAGTTTAAACACGGTTCGTTCGTTTGCCTACACCCATAAGGTTACGGCTCTTGACGACGGCTCCAACAGCATCAGAAACGCCGCGATTCAGTTCTATGCAATTGCGGACAATATCATGAGCACGACCTACGGCGTCGGAAATTACACTATCCCGATGGTGGCGGACACGGTCAAGGACAGGCTTCGTATGATGAAGGATTACGACGGCAATTTCCTTTACTTCGACGAATATTCGTACTTCGTTGACGCTCTCGGCGAGCTTGTCGGCGTTTCGGATCACAAGACGTATGAGATTGACGCAGACGGAACGATAACATGGTACAACGCGCAGAAGCCCGACGGTACATGGTATTATGACCCCTCAATAAAGACCGACGATAAGTCCATCGCCGATAAAATAAAAGACGGCGAGTACGGCGAGGATCTCAGAAACAGACTTAAAAGCGGCGATATCGAAGAAAAAACGCTTTTCGATTATCTTAACGTTGAGACCGTTATCGACTATTTCTGCGGTAACTGCACGACCGTAAACTCGGGCAACTGGTTCCATTCCTACGAGTTCTACTGCCATACCGATGTTAATACTGTTCTCCTTACCGAGGATATCAAACCCTCTCCCATCACCATCCGTTATCTCGACGTAACGTGGAGCATGGACAGAAGCTTCGACGACTCCGGAACGAGACCCCAGTATTATAATAAAGGATATACTATTGATAAAGACAGAAACACCATAGACAGATCGAGAATCGAGCTTTATACTCTTAAGAGCTCGCTTCAGCAGTATTTCTCAAAATACTACGGTCCCGATGCCAGCGTCGAGGGTGCATCCAAGCTTCAGGTTGAGACAAACTCAGACCTTATGACGAACGCGTATAAGGATATCATGACTCATTACGACGTGTTCGATTCGATTTCAAACGAAGCGAAGATCAAGATTTTCGGCGACGACGCTTACAGCTACATCAACCTTGTAACTCAGTTAAATCCCATCGCCATGGAGCAGAAGTATCTTCCCTCAAGAACTGTCGGCGATTATATTGACAAGTCGACCGGCAAAGCCGTTACATACGACGTTACTCCCGGGAAAGTTACCACGATAGTTGACACTATCGACTCTCTTATGGCTAATAAGAAGCTCGGCGCTTCGCTTCATTCGTTCCTGCCTCCCGAGAAGGAGATTCTCGGCGGCAAGGATTACAGCACGCCCAAGGAAATGGTTATCAATATTCTTGACAACATGCTTTATCAGGATTCGATAATCAATCTTCTCTTAAAAACCATATATCCCATGCTCACCAACGTTATCGACGAAAATCTTAACGATGCGATGATTAAGGATGCTCTCGGAAGCGCGGGCTCCAACATTGTCGGCTGGCTTGTCGGTAACTCGGACGGATGGCAGGCGCTTGTTTACAAGCTCCTTATCCAGGAGGATATCGGTATCACTCCCTCGGGTATTGCCCGCTGTATGGCAAGAACCGGATTTGATAAGAAGTATCCCACCGTATTTGAGCAGTTAAAAGCCGCTAAGGGCGGTACCATCCAGTATGACGGATACTACGCCATCGGTAAAGAGGGCGACGAGTATATGGGTCAGAGATGGAAAGACGTTAACTTCGACACTCTCTACTGGGGCGTTAACGGCGACAGAGGTAAATTCCAGGAGGCTCTTTCGGGCGTTCTTCTCGGCGCGGCTCCTCTTCTTGCGGCTGTTCTCGGTAACCAGCAGTTCGAAATTCTAGTTACCAAAATAGGTCTTAATCGTCTTTGGGCTAGAATCAAGGGCGCGCAGGGATGGAACGATATATTCCTTCCGCTGTTCGAAACTCTCGGAATCGACGAGTCCAACGGACTTGTAAATCAGACAGATTTTGAGCAGAGAGCAAAGATAATGGTCAACAACTATCAGCAGTCGAACGTTACGGCGTTCATCAACCTGATAACAGGACCTCTCTTCAACTGGATTGAGAACGATGTTCTCGATAACCCCGTTGAGACTGTTCTTTCGCTTCTTCCCAACATTTCATATTACCTTACTTCGGGTACTCTTCTTACCACCCTTAAAACATTCCGGCTCGTTATCAGCATCAAGTGGGGTGCTATCAACCCGGACGTTTACACTCTTAAAGTCGGCGATTTGCTGGGAGATAAGATTAACTTCCTTAACTCGCTTGATAACGTTCTTAAGCTCGTATCTCTCGGCGCGGAGACCGGTAAGCCGATAATAGGCTACACGGCAAACGGTAAATCCGCCAACGGCGCTATATACACCGGTACGGCTCTTTACAAGACCAAGGATGAAGCTATTCTGGCTGCGAAAAAGGCCGGATGCGTTTCGAACTCTATCGAGACTGTCGGTATTACAGAGGCATATTCCAATGTAAACGGCGACCTCTCACTCTATCCCGATTCGGAGTATACGGAGATTGTAACCGGACTTAATGCCGACGGCTCTATCAATACCGATATCGCGGTTCTTGAGGATATCGCATACTCCAACGCGGCAGGAGTTGTTCTCGACGCTGACGAGCTTACGACTACAGAGCTTGTTAACGAATACAAAAACAAGGTAAAGATTTATTACAGATATTACACTTATACCGATCCCAAGACAGGTAAGGAAACCACCTCACCGGATAAGCCCGGCGAAGATATCGCGTTCACATTAACCAGAACAACGATAAAGCCTGCCGATACGATTAATTATAAGACCGTATATTCCGCGGTAATGGAGAAGAACAGCGTTTCGCTTCCCGCACTTATGGATTATAAACTCCAGGCAACCGGTACCGAGAGACAGGTTTCATCTCTGAGAAACACCGAAATAACAAATGATTACGGAAAATGGGATGCAAACACGAGAAAATACATTGAGATGAAGGTTGACGGACAGGAGTCCTACGGACTTGTTCTTCTGTACATCTTCCGTTACCTCTTCTCGGCTCTTAACTACAGAGCGTTCGATATGCAGGCCAACGATTTCGCTACAAACCTTACGCTCCTTGACGCGTTCGGACTCGGCGATACTCTTACAAAGAACCTCTTCTACGGTCTTAAGCTCGAAGATATTATCAATAACGTAACGCTTAATCCCGACGAGGCTATTGCCGCTCTTTACGAACTGTTCTATACGAATGAATTCGGAAGCGTTCTCACCGTTCAGCAGAATACCGACGGTACCAAATCGATCGTCGCAGGTAAGAATTACACTTACTACCTTGATCCCGTAGACTATAAGACGGATGAGCTTATGGAATACGCCGAGAAGTACAACGACTATACCTTCGGTTCGGGCGTTCTCTATACGAAGTACTGGACTAAGGAAAACGCGCAGTATGTAACCAACAACCTTGACGGACTTGTTGAGAACGTACTTGCAATGCTGAAGATAGAGGATCTCGATTCTCTTACCGGATTCCTTGAGGATAAACTCGCGGGATTCCTGTTTAACAATGAGATGCTTTCAAAGATTGCAAATCTCGTTTACGGCATGATCGGCGGACTTAATCTCGAATCACTGCTTAACAACGCGCTTGATATCGACTATTCGAAGCAGGCACTTGCCGACGCTCTTGACTATGAGTTCAAGTACACCGACGAAAACGGCAATCTCAAGACTGTATTTGCGGCCGGCTGGATAAGATCCGACGCGAATAAGCCTCTTGAGGACGGCACGGTAAAGGGCAACACATACGATAAGAATACGTTCTATCAGACCGGTATCAACGAAGAGACCGGCGAGGATATGTTCGTAGCTATCGACTGGGGTTATAATAATCCCGAGATTACCTCGAGATATTCCGGACGTGAAATCTTCTTAAGAGCAATCAGCGCGCTTGCTTCGCCCCTGTCGCTTCTTATCAGATTCCTCGCTCTTGACGAAAATCTTTCGATATTCGATCTTGTAACAATCCCCGGATATGCAGGCTACTATTACGCATGGATTCCTCTTATGGAGGCTATTACGGCAGACAGCGACCTTATCACATATCAGGATTATTACACGAGAGTATATGCGGGTGAGAGCGTTGTTTCTCAGAACTGCGACTGTATCTACTACTTCCTTAAACCGCTGTTCACATTCGTTGAGGAGCTCCTTGCGGATCCCGTATCCGTACTTCTCAATATGATACCGAACCTCATGTTCTTTATCACAATCGGCGGACTTAACGATACTATCAACAATCTTCTTCACTTCGTATACGTTCTTCTCGACATACTTCAGCCCGTATACGACGCATACCCGCTTATCAACAAGTTCCTGTCGAACCTTAAGGTCGGCGGAATGGTTCTCAACCTTGCGGTGCCTCTTGACTTCGACGCTAACCAGCTTATCAACTCGCTTATAGAATCTCTCGTCGGAACGGCTCTCTCGTTCGATATCAAGAATAAAAATATTGTTCTCGGTAAGCACATGGAGACGAAGGAGCAGCCCAAGCTTGACGCAGACGGCAACCAGATTCTCGACGCAGACGGCAACGTTATAATGGAACAGGTTGAGGTTGAGGTTATCGATTACGCGGTAGGCAAGCTTAACATCTCGCTTCCGTACATCGATCTTTCGACTCTGTGCGTAGGTACTCTTACAAAGGTAACCTCGAAGAATAACGAGCAGATTATATTCCTTAATTCTGCGGGAGGCGCAGACCTTCTGACGCTGGCGTTGAGGCTTGTAATGCAGACGCTGTTCTATCAGGCGAACGCAATTAATTTGAGTAACTTCCTGATTACGTTCTGTATGCTTGACAAGGAGGATTCAACCCTTCTTACCAATATCTTCAAGTTCCTTAACGAGGCCGCCAACAACAACGAGATACCCGATAAGATTATGGGCTTCCTGTTCCAGCTTATCTCGTTCCTCGTTCCTATCGCGGATAATCTCGGCGACAGATTCAGGAAGGTTGACTTCAGCATAACCGACCTGTTTAAGGCGTTCGGTACGGATAACTTCATGAAGTACCTTCAGGCGCTGCTCAATGCAGGCGGAAACAGCACCGAAAAGCTTTCGCTCATTGCAAGAATAATGAGAATGATAGTTGCTTTGTTCCAGAAGATTGCACTCTTCTTCAAGAGCCTGTTCGGCGGAGTTAAAACCGTCACCGCCTGAACTCAGGCATGTGACAGCATGACAGTATAATATGAATCGGGCGTCCGGCATTTCTGCCGGGCGCTCTTTTTCTGCATTTTTATTCTTTTTCGTTATAAATTGCTTCGATATGAAATTATAAAAACTGCCCGTTTGGATAGGGTAAAATGTCATATAATATTGTATAATAAATTTGTAAAATAATATTTTATAATATTGTTATTTTCAATTAATAAGGAGGCATTAATTTATGAAAAGAATTAAAAGCACACTGAGTATAATTCTTACTTTGCTTATGGTACTTTCAATCTTACCTCTCGGATTGATTCCCGCGTCTGCTGCTTCCACCGGACCTGAGTGGTTAACCGTAGCAGGCAAAAGCTATCGGCTGGGTGAGGATACTCTTCCTGCAGGACTTTCGTTTGACTCGGGAGATACGCTTACGCTCAATAATTATACCGGCGGAGCAATATCGCTTGAGGCGGGCGGTGTCGACCCCTCGCACTATCAGGCGTTTATCAAGCTTATCGGAAAAAACGTAATTTCGACAAGCACGGGAAACGAAATTTACTTGAAGAATGCAAATGCCGCGCTGTATTCACAGGGTGAGCTGACTATCTCCGGAGATAATAACGCTTCGCTCAGCATAAATTTCGACAGCAGAGTATCAGGCGTCGATTTGTACGGCATTTATGTTGACAAACAGTATATAGGCGGCACCGGCGAAGAGGATCCTAAAAAGAATTTCACCGTAAGCGGTGCGTGCTCCGTAAACGTATTTTTATCATCCCCTGATGACGGCGGAGAAATGTGCGGAGTATATGCCGGAAACATCAGGGTTTACTCAAACAGCGCTCTTGACATTGAGGTTGAGGATCTTCAGAAATTCAGACGGTATGTTTACGCTGCTTATTCAAGAGGATACTTCGATATCAATACAAACAAATGGGTACGACTTGACGTTTTCGGAGATGAAAGCTCTCAGGCAATATGCGAGACTTCCAACGTAAGTCCCGTTATTTCAAGATCATCCTCGATTTATCTGAAAAGCTATGACGCTCCTAATTTCAACGACACCTCGCACGGAGTAAGATTTCCTTCCGGCGTAACGGAAAACGACTTCGTTAAGTCTGTCTTTGAAGGAAATTATACGTCGTATGTGTCAAAAACGAGTACGCTGATTAAGCCGATAACCGCCGGTGATGTTGAGTCTGCGTTTAATTACCCCGTAATAAACAGCAACTTTAACAGTAACCTAAGAAGCGATAAGTTCTACGGAAGCGTACAATGGTGTTATAAGATGAGCAGTATGCCTCTGCCCAAAGATACAATTGCCGTCGCGGGCGAGTCTTATAATGCAAAAATGTCACTTGTTCCCAAGGCGGGATATAAGCTCGACAGTTCTGCTCTCAGCCAGGCTCAGCTTCACAGCGTTTTCAAAAACAGAGACGGAAATATGCAGTATTATTATGTTCCGTCCTCGTCGTCCGGCAATTACAGCTACGGTTTTATCGGCGGTACGTTTAAGGCGGAAAAAATCAAGGTTGACCGTATCGTTATTAAGGATGCAGGAGTCCCGGTATCGGGTCAGACACTGCCCTCCACGTTTACCGTAGACAGCAACGCGCCTTATGAGTATCGTCATGCGAAATGGTTTGATGAGACGGAAAACAGATGGGCCGACGGTGAAAAAGCAAAGCAGGGCCACACGTATGTCTTTTATCCCTATGTAAAAATAAAGGATAAAACCGCATACACATTTGACGCTCTGTCAAACATAACAGCATCGGTCAACGGAAATGAGTACACAGAGATTTTCCCCGGATCCACAGACCCGGCGGACGAAATCGTTTGCGTAAAGAGTATGCGATATACCGCAAATCAAACTCTGATAAGAGACATAACGATAGATACCGCATACGACCCCGTGGCAGGTGAGCTTGCTGTTCCCGCGCATATTCTGCCCGATGACGCGCCGTATGAGGTCGACACAGCCGAGGAAAACGGATGGTACGACAGCACTGCCAATGAAATGATCACCAAGAAGGACGGAAATCATCTTGAGTTCCGGTCCGGACATAAATATGTATACATAATCAATTTAAAGACAAAGGATCCGTCAAAGTTCGTGTTTGACAGTAAGGAGAATCTTAATGTCAAAATGGACGGCGGCGACGTCGGACTTGTTGTAAATTACGGCGGAACTTCTCTCTATGTGGTTTCATATTCTTATACTATTTACAACGAAGTTAACACTGTCGAGATATCCGGAGTTAAGGCTCCCGCTGCCGGCGAAAAGGCGGATAATACGCTCAAGGTTCCCGACGGCGCACTGTATTCGGCGGAAGGACATTGGTTCTGCGTTACCGACGGTGAAAAGAAAATGACCGACGCCGATAAGTTCGAATACGGCAAATCCTACGAGTACAGAGTAACGGCAAACGCAACAGGACCGGCAGGTCTAACCAAATTCTCCGATACGATTGTCATGAGAATAAATCTTACCGACGGAAGGATAAGTGCCGACACTGTCAACTTCTCCTGGGCTGATTTTACATATAAATTCGGAGTATTAAAGTGCGAGCATTCTCTTTCCGACTGGAAAACCGACAAGGAAAACCATTGGAAGGAGTGCGGAAATTGCAAAGAAAAGCTTGAGAGTGCAAAGCACGTTGAAAGCGACTGGATAATCGATAAGGCCGCAACAACGCAGGCGGAAGGCGAAAAACACATCGAATGCACCGTATGTAAATATGTAATCAAGACAGAAAAAATCGACAAGCTGCCCGATACGCATTCGCATTCGTATTCCGATTGGAAGTACGATAAGGATAATCACTGGAAGGAGTGCTCATGCGGAGACAAGACTCAGCTTGCAAAGCACAGCGAAAGCGATTGGATAATCGACAAAGAGGCGACAAAAGAGGCGGAGGGCGAAAAGCATATCGAGTGTACCGTCTGCAAGGCCGTGATAAAAACCGAAAAGATAGATAAAATCGCAGACGAACCCGTTTTGCGCGGGGACATCGACGGCAACGGCAAGGTCAACGCCGCGGACGCAAGACTTGCTCTCAGAATTTCCGCGAAGCTCGAATCGCCTACCGATTTACAGATTAAAGCGGGCGATCTCGACGGGGACGGAAAGATATCCGCAAAAGAGGCGAGAATGATATTAAGATTCGCCGCAAGACTTGAAAAAGAAATCTGACAGTTTCTTTAAATTCAAACATTAAATAACGGCAAAAGGCGCGCGGATATTACTCTGCGTGCCTTTTGCCTCAGCTTGTCGAAAAAGTAGTTTTCGGCAAGCTGTTAGACTGTCGAGAATGTGCCTGAATTTCGTTTTCTTTCGAGCGTCGCTGTACAAAAGTACCGCAGCGAGAA
>OIYO01000407.1_pt1 | contig 37245 bp, 34 predicted proteins | sample 1588191 | NCBI WGS metagenome assembly OIYO01 (sample SAMN03283275) | human gut metagenome | biome: human-associated habitat; material: feces | host: Homo sapiens | place: Peru | collected 2012 | reverse complement strand
GAAACAAAATATAATTATCTTTTCGGCGTGGTTCAGGTACTTTATCGACAGTCTAAGGGGGGCTGTAAAACAGCCCCCTCGTATAATTTATGAATGTAATTTATTCTGCGCGGCAATAACCCTGTTCTGAACCCAGTCAACGGTCTGAACGTCGTCCTCGCTGAACTGCGCGTCGAAATCCTTCCAGAACTTATCGCTCTCGGAATCAACAAGCTTATCCTTGATGGTCGTGTACCATGAAGTCTCGTCGGCCTGACCTACGTAATACATAACGTGATAGCCGTACTCTGTCTCGATAATGCCTACGTCGCCCGTTTTTCTCGCTTCGCCTGCATAATTGCCCTCTGCGAAAGCCCAGTCCTCAAACTCGGCTACGTACTGGTCGTTGTTTATCATTTTTTCGATAAGTCCGCCCTTGCTCGACGTTCCGGTATCGTCCGAATTCGCCGAAACAAGATTTACAAACGCGTCCTCGTCGTACTCCTTACCGCTCTGCGAAAGAGCATCCTTGTAGCTCTGAAGAACTTTCTCCGCTTTCTCCTTAGCCGCTTTCTTCTGCTCGTCGGTCGGATCCGCTCCGGTTTTCTCGGTCGAGAACGCGCAGAGAATGTGACGTACGCTTACAGGCTTAACGTTATCCTGATAGGGCGCGCCGAGAGTGTAGATTATATAAACGTATTTGTCGGTCGAATATTTAGCCATTTCGCCCGCAGGTCTGTTATAATTGCCGTTATCGTCGACGGAATATACCCAGTCTGCCGCGTCCTTACTTACCGACGACGAAACAGTGGCGTAATCGGTTTTATGAAGAATGGTCGCGCCGTCCTTGGAATAAGTATCCTTGTCCGACTCATAATCCGACGAATCCTTGTCAAGGAAGAGGATAGCCTGCTTCTTGAACGCGTCCTCGGTGTTTCCGTCGGCTTTAACCGCGGCGATAAAATCATCGGCCTTGGCCTCTGCGTCGCTCTTTGCCTTATCCGCGTCGGCAGCATCGGCAGCGATATCGATTGTATACCATCTGAAGTCTACAACGTCGTAATCCTTCTTGTTTGCGGAATACTCCGCGTTGATCTTGTCGTCCGTTATATCATTATTGAATTCCTCTGTCTTAACGTCTCTGAATCTCGTAACATACTGCTGTTCGGTAACGATCTTTCTGAACAGTCTCTCGGTGATGCCCTTGCCGTACTGCCTGCTTAAAAAGCTCGATACGGAATAGTTGCCCCTGTTCTGATCATACTGGGTCATTGCGTCCTCGATAGCCTTATTATCCTCATCGGTAAGCTCGATATTGTTTTCGAGAGCCTTTGCGTAATATCTCTTTACGTTCGCCATGTTGTCGACGGCAAGCTTTGCAAAATACTTGTCGAAGGTTTCCTCGTTTCCGTCGGAATCCTTATGAGTCTGATTCGCGGGGGGCTGATTGTAGTCGAAACCGTCCGCGTATGTCGCGCCGTATGTCTTTGAATAGTTTGCAAATGTATAGTATACGGACGCATAGTAGAACGTATACTCTGCGGCGGAATACGATTTTCCGTCAATCTTAACAGCCTTGAGCACCTTCTGAGGAACGCCGAACTGAACGACAGAGCCTACAACGATAGCGCCGACGAGAACAATACAGAATATCCACGAAATGACCTTGCTTATCACGGCGGTATGGTCCTTGCCCTTTGACGAGCCTTTTTCGTTAGCTTTCGCGTTTTTGGAAATACGTTCTTTTCGCTCCTTACGGTAAAGCTCTTTTTCTTTTTCTAAATTTTTATCCATTTGGGAAAAACACCTTTCAGAAATGAAATTAACACAGGTTATTTTAATACTTTTCTAAAGATAATACAAGTATTTTTTGAAAAATACGCCGAATTACGTATTAAAATTTAAGAATTTCCGTCCTGTGCCTGCTGATCCTGTGCCTGCGCCTGCGCCTGCGAGTTAAGAGTATTAAACGTATTCTGCGCAGAGGTTACGACCTTTTCAATCTTGGCGTCGTCTTTAACGGCGTTCGACGAAGCGTTCTCGGCGTCGGTGAAGAGATCCTCTACCTTTTTATCGGTGAGAACGGACGTAATACTGCTCATCCACTCGGGAGACGAAGATGTCGAGTCAAAGAGCACGACGTGATATCCGTCGTCGCCCTTTATAACGCCGATATCGCCCTGCTTTCTGCCGGATTCCAACGCCCATTTGTCGCTTGCGGAGTCGGGCAGATATACGTTCTCGTGAAGCCCGCCGTTTGAAGAAGTCGAGCTGTCGGCAGATTTATCGGAAGCGACAGTGCCGAAATACTCTGCGTCATAGCCATTTTCGCCGGCATGCGCTTTATATTCGTTATAAATCGTATTTGCTTCGCTCTTGGCTTTCATAAGCGATTCCTCGTCCGTACCCGAGGCCGATATAAGGATATCCCTGTACGTTACGGGGTGAGTCTCGACCTTTGCGGGGACGGAGCTTATGCGGAATACGTACGTCATGGAATTAGCCTCAAACGATTTCATATCGCCCGCTTTTCTGACGTAATTTCCGTTTGCGTCGATTTCAAAAGCCCACGAAGCTACGTCGTCGGAAAGACTCGACAGATTGTCGTACGAAGCGTTGGGTATGGAGGGACACTCGTCTCTCGAATACTTATAATCCTCGCCCTTAAAATTGTCGTAAACCGCGTTTGCGAACGTCTGACCGTTATTAACCGCGTCTATAAGCTTCTGCGCTTTATCGGCGGCTTTTGTTCCGTCGGTATCATCGGAAAAATAATAATACTCGATTCCGGCAAGGTCATAATCCTTGCGGTTATCGTTATACTCTTTAAGAATTTCGGCTACGCCCTCGTCGGAGGTGTAGTATTCTTTCGCTTCCTCTGTCTTGCGCTCTTTATATACGTTCGCGACGGCGTTCTTTTCGAGAATCGATTTAAGCGTGTCCTCGCCGAAGCCCTTGCCGTAATACTTTTCAAGATACTCTGCAAGAGTGATTCCGTCCTTTTCAGCCTGCGAAGTGAGCGAGTCGAGAGATTCGGTGACGTAAGTCTTATACTCGTCGTCGGAGAGCTTAATGCCCTCGCTCTCGGCTTTCTTGTAAACGGTATTTACGTAAGCCATCTCTTTTATGGCTCCGTCGCGTATCGAATCGGCGCTTATCGAACCGTACTGAATGTACTGATAGTAGTACGAATAATAGTTAAGGTAATAGAAATAGAATTCGCCCGCGGTGTACTTGTCGTCGTCTATCGTCATGATCGTCTCGTCCGATTTAATGCCCGCCGACGGCGAACCCTGCGTAATCCATACTATCGCGCAAAGTCCCGCCACGATTATCGCAAGCATTACGGCAAGAGAAACGATAAGAGCGGTTTTCTTCTTTTTCGGTTTTTTGCCGGCGTTCTCCGTTTTTGACTCCGCTTCGGCAGCGGATTCGAATACGGGAGCGGGCGAAGTCAGTTCATCGGCTTCGCTCTGTTCGCCGGAAGCGTCCAAAGCGGATGAATCCTCTTTTTCGGTCAGCGGTTCGTTTTCATCGGATACGTCCGAATCGGGCTGAGCCGAAACCGAGTCCGGGGAATAGGATTCCGACGAATCTTCCGTGGTATCGTTTGTTTCGGCCGTGTCCGGGGACAGCTCGTCTGCCGAACCGTTTGACAAATCGTTGTTCTTCTCAAAATCGTCCATGATAATACGCCTTTCATAAGGTAATACAAGTTATATAATACAATATTTAAAGTATTTTTACAAGCGTTAATTTTACATGACTTTTATTTAAAAAAAATTGAATTACCGCTCATTATCCTTAAATATCTCCGCCGCACTCGAAGCGAGTCCCGCAAGCGACTGAAGCTCTGACGGAATTATAAGCTTCGTAGCCTTGCCGTCGGCGACCTTTGCAAGCGATTCGAGACTCTTTATCGCAAGAACGGCGTTCGAGGGATTCGCCTCGTTTATAAGTCTTATTCCCTCGGCGTTAGCCTGCTGAATCTTGATAATAGCCTCGGCTTCACCCTCGGATTCCTTTATCTTTGAAGCCTTGACAGCCTCCGCATGAAGAATTGCAGCTTCCTTATCCGCCTGTGCGGCGAGTATCTGCGACTCCTTTTTACCCTCGGCAACAAGTATCTGACTCGCCTTTTCGCCCTCTGCTCTGAGAATCGACTCTCGTCTTTCACGTTCGGCTTTCATCTGCTTCTCCATCGCGTCCTGGATTTCCTTGGGCGGGAAGATGTTTTTAAGCTCTACCCTGTTGACCTTAATGCCCCACGGGTCTGTCGCCTCGTCGAGAATTACGCGAATTTTTGAATTTATAATGTCTCTCGAGGTAAGAGTGTGGTCAAGCTCCATTTCGCCTATGATGTTACGAAGCGTAGTAGCCGTAAGGTTTTCTATTGCCGATACGGGCTGCTCGACTCCGTACGTAAAAAGCTTCGGATCGGTTATCTGATAAAATACGACTGTGTCTATCTGCATAGTTACGTTATCCTTTGTAATAACCGGCTGAGGCGGGAAGTCCGCGACCTTCTCTTTTAAAGATACGACCTTTGCTACGCGTTCGATAAACGGAATTTTAATGTGAAGTCCCGTCTGCCATGTTCCTTTGTACGCGCCGAGACGCTCGACAACATACGCCTTTGACTGCGGTACGATTTTTATATTCGCGATTACTATAACGAGTATAAGCAGTACGACTGCGGCTATTGCGATATATGCTCCCATGATTTTTCCTCCTTAAATTTCCTCGACAATGAGCTTTACGCCCTCTATCGAAAGCACCTTAACCCTTGCGCCGGCGGGAATCGTTTTACCCGACGGACTTTTCGCAGACCATACGGAGCCCTTGACCTTTACAAGCCCCTTTGCTTCGATATCGTCTATTTTTTCCGTCACGATACCCTCGAGTCCGATATACATATCGGCATTCGTGGGCTCGCGTTTTATTTTTTTATTAAGCTTTTTTATAAGCGGTCTCGTCGCGGCAAGGGAAACAAGCGATACGAGCGTGAAAACGGCTATCTGAATCCACAGCTGATCGACCCTGCACACGGACAGAATGAACGAAGCAAGCGCGCCGACGGCAAACCATACGGACACAAGCTGAACCGTTGCGAATTCAACTACTACCGCAACGATGAAAACGGCTATCCATATATAAGTCATCATAACAAACCGGCTCCTTTTTTTTAAAGCTGTTTGTCCCTGTCGTACGAAGCCTTGAACGCCTTATCGACAAGAGCGTACAGCCCGTCCGAATCAAGAACCTTTACGCCCTCTATCGTCGTGCCTCCGGGAGAGCATACGCGTTTCACCATCTCGCCCGGTTCGCCGACTCCGGCTTTCAGAAGCTCGGCGCTTCCGAGAACGACCTGAACGGCGGCTTTAAACGCGGTCTCTTTATCAAGTCCGTATTTTTCGCCCGAGCTTGCAAGAGCGTCTATAAACATGAACGAATACGCCGGAGCGCATCCTCCGAGAACTCCGAACACGGAGAATTTATCCTCCGTAAGATTTACGGCTTCACCGTATGACGAGCAAATTCCTCCTACGACGGCGAGTTCATCATCCGAAACTCTCGAATTCGAAGTATACGCCGATATCGCCGAACCGACCTCCGCGTTGAGATTCGGGAAAATTCTCGCAATTTTCGCGTCATAGCCGAGAAGCGAAGCTATATATTCCGTCGTCTTGCCCGCGGCTATGGAAACTATCAGCGGATCTCTGTCCCTGACCGTCTCTCCGACTGCGGGCAGAATCGTCGGAAAAACCTGCGGTTTCGTACACAGCATTATAACGTCGCAGTTTTTCTGGGCGAACCCTTCCCCGACGGCGTTTACTCCGACGCAGGCGCAGAACGAATTAAGAGCTTCGGTATTCGGGTCATAGACATAAATATCATTTTTTTCGAATACGCCCTTTTCGGCAATGTTTCTTATAATCGGACGAGCCATGTTGCCCGCTCCGATAAATCCTATTGTTTTCATTTTAATCACCAAAATTCTTTAAATCAAAGCTTGTATACAATATGATTATATATTATATGAAAATATTTTTCAACAGCTTTGAAAATTCGTTGTTTATTTTATTGTTAAAATGTTTTTTTCATTGTATAATAGAATTACCGAATAAATTCGGAATAATATTTTTACGGAGGGATCGTTATGATCTTAGCTGTCGACATAGGCAATACCAACGTCACGTTCGGACTGTACATTGACGGCAGACTTGAAGTCGTCTCGAGAACGGCGACCGACAGAGCGAGAACGGCGGAACAGTACGCCGTCGAAATGTCCGCGATCATATCGCTTCACAAGGCGAACGCCACCGACTGTACGGGAGCAATAATCGGCTCCGTCGTACCGGAGCTTACCGCCGTGATAAGCGACGCGATATATCTGCTGACTCTCGCGAGAGCGAAAATAATCGGCCCCGGAGTCAAAACGGGACTGAACATCAAAATCGACAACCCCGCTCAGCTCGGAGCCGACCTTGTGGCGGGAGCAGTGGGCGCGCTGGGCAAGTATGAAACACCCCTGCTCATACTCGACCTCGGCACTGCAACAAAAATCAGCGTTATCGACTCAAACGGAGCCTACAGAGGCTGTACGATAGGCGCGGGAGTAAGAATCTCGCTGGACGCGTTATCTAAAATGACAAGCCAGCTCCCCGCTATATCAATGGCGGGCGAAATCTGCCCCATCGGCACGAACACGGTCACAAGCATGCAGTCGGGAACGGTGCTCGGCACGGCGGCAATGCTCGACGGAATGTGCAAAAGACTTGAAAAGGCTCTCGGAGAAAAAATAAAAACCGTCGTCGCAACGGGCGGAATCGCAGCAGATATTATCAAAAACTGTGAAACGGACATAATTTCCGATCCGAATCTCGTTTTGGACGGTCTTAAAATGATCTACGATAAAAATTAAAAATACAAACTCACATCTGTGATATATCATTTATGAACATCAACAGGAGGAATAAAAATGAATAACAAATCAAAGAAAACAAACCGCGAAAAAATAATCAAGCTGACGGAGCTTGCAATGCTCACGGCGATTGAAATAATCGTCTGCTTCACCCCCTTGGGCACTCTTCCCGCTCTCGGACCGCTCTCGGCTACTCTCTCTCACGTACCGGTAATCATTACGGCGGCGGTACTCGGCACAGGCGCGGGCGCGTTCATGGGACTCGTTTTCGGAGCGTGCAGCTTCATCTACTGGACATTCACCGCTCCCGGACTTTTCTCGTTTATATACACGCCGTTTTACACGATGGGCGAATTCTCCGGCAACTTCGGCTCTCTTCTCATATGCTTCGTACCGAGAATTCTCATCGGCGTCGTTACGGGACTTATAATCAAGGCTCTCGGAGAAAAGATTAAATACAAAGGGGTAACCTACACTATAGCGGGACTTCTCGGAAGTCTTACGAATACGTTCCTCGTCTTAGGCGGAATTTACGTTTTCTTCGGTCAGGAATATCTCGCCGCGTTAGGCGGCGGCGCGGGCAAAACGCTCATCGCGATTCTCGGCATGACCGTACTTACGAACGGACTTCCCGAGGCGGCAATCGGCGCGCTCGCCTGCTCGGCAGTCGGACTCCCCGTAAAAAACGCCGTAGCAAAGCTTCATAAATAATTTTCGAATAAGACAAAAAACATCCCGTACAGGCGAATTGATACCGTCCGTACGGGATTGTTATTTTTATATTGTTATGAAAGCTTTATAAGGTCAATGCACTTAACGGGGCATGCTTCGTGACATTTTCCGCAGCCGGTGCATTTGTCATAATCAACGTGAGCGGCGAACTTATCGACCGTTACGGCTCCGGCTTCGCACGTTTTAACGCACTTCATACAGCCTATGCACGCAGATTTGCACTCTTTTCTCGCAATAACGCCCTTGTCGTGATTCTTGCACAGAACCGCGGCTTTCGTCTCGTGAAGAGGCAAAAGCTCTATAAGCTTCTTCGGACAGGTGTTTACGCACTTTTTGCACGCACGGCACGCGAGAGGATTGATTCTTGCGATTCCGTCGCATATATGAATCGCGTCGAACGGACATACCTTTACGCAGTCGCCGAGTCCGAGACAGCCGAATATGCACTCCTTCTCTCCGCCGTAAAGCTGCTGAGCCATACGGCACGAGTCTACGCCGATATAATTCATCTTTTTAACGGCGGTATCATTATATCCCTGACAGAGAACGACTGCCGCCATGGGCTTGACCTCGCCGGCTTCGAGTCCCATGATCTCAGCGATTTTCTTTGAGACCTCAGCGCCTCCGGGATTGCACAGCGCGGTATTCGTCGTCTCGCCCTTTGAGAGAGCCGAGGCGTAGCCCGCGCAGCCCGAATATCCGCACGAACCGCAGTTCGCGCCGGGGAGACATTCGGTTATCTCCTCCGCCTTTTCATCCTTGGGAACAGCCATGACGATTGAAAAAACAGCCAGTAAAAGTCCCGCGGCAAGTCCGATTCCGCCTACTGTAAGGACGGCAAGCAATATAGGATTCATACTCTAAGCCCTCCTTTACATAAGTCCCATGCCCTCGACAATGCCGGTAAAGCCGACAAACGAGAGCGAGACAAGCGACGCGGCGATAAGCGTTATAGGAAGTCCCTTTAACGACTCGGGGATATCGCACGTCTCCATTTTCTGACGCACGCCCGCGAAAAGAACCATCGCCAGCATAAATCCGAGACCGCCTCCGAGCGAATTTATCATCGACTGACCGAACGTGTAGCCGTTGTCGAAGTTTAAGAGGACAACGCCGAGAACCGCGCAGTTGGTCGTGATGAGAGGGAGATAAATTCCCAGCGCGTTATAAAGCGGAGGCATGAATTTTTTCAGCACTATCTCAACCATCTGAACGAGAGCCGCGATAACGAGTATGCAGACGATCGTCTGAAGATATCCGAGGTCGTGCGACTGTAAGAAGTTATTGATGGGATAAGTCGCCGCCGTTGAAATAAGCATTACGACTACGACGGCGGAGCTCATTCCGACAGCCGTGCCGAGCTTCTTTGAAACGCCCAAAAACGGGCATATACCGAGGAACTTTGCGAGAACGAAGTTCTGCGTCAGAAGTCCCATTACGAGAAGAGCAATATAGAATTTCATGAATTACCCGCCTCCCCGTCTGTTGTTTTAACATTTTCGTCCGTTTTTGCGCTCATACCGCATTCGGCTCTCTGCTCGTCGGACATGTGCGTGCAGGTCGAAGCCATCGGACAGTGCTTGCATCCGTGAAGCTCCGCTTTGGGAAGTCCTTTTTCATCGGATATCTTATTGGCAAGAGCGATAAGCATACCGAATACGAAAAATCCGCCAGCGGGGAGAATGAACAGAGTCATAGGTGCAAGGCCGATTTTCGAAAGCCCCTCGGTAAAATCGAAGCCCTTGAACGTAACTCCGAATATTCCGAGAAGATTATCGGCTCCCGAGAGGAACGTTCCGGCGCCGAGGATTTCTCTTATCGTACCCATTATGAACAGCGATGCCGTAAAGCCCACGCCCATTCCGAGTCCGTCGAGAGCGGAGGCTCCCACGGGATTCTTGCTTGCGAATGCTTCGGCTCTGCCGAGGATTATACAGTTAACGACTATAAGAGGAAGATATACGCCCAGCGCGTCGTTGAGCGCGGGAACGTAAGCCTTAACGACCATCTGAACGAGCGTAACGAACGAGGCTATTATAACTATGTACGCGGGGATTCTGACCTTTGAGGGAATCACCTTTCTAAGAGCCGAAATAGCGACGTTCGAGCACACGAGAACTATCGTGGCGGCTATGCCCATACCTATGGCGTTTATCGCCGATGTCGTGACGGCGAGCGTCGGACAGGTTCCGAGAACAAGTCTCAAAACGGGATTTTCTTTTATAATGCCTTTGGTAAACTCCTTACCGAGGCTTCTTTTTTCCTCCATTTACGCCGCCTCCTTTGACAGATTTTCGTTATAGAATCCGACCGCGGAGTTTACCGCCGACGTAACGGCTTTAGACGTAATCGTCGCGCTCGTTATCGCCTGAATCTGTTCGGATTCCGATGCCGAACCCTTGACAACCGACAGTGTTCCCGACTTGCCCGTAAACTGCGACAGCCACGATTCCTTTTTTGCGTTCATTCCGAGCCCCGGAGTCTCGTCAATTGAGAGAATCTGAAGTCCCGTGATTTTTCCGTCCCCGTCCAGTCCGGTCATGACGGTTATCGTTCCGCCGTAGCCCTTTGCGCTTGTCGTAAAGACGTAGCCGACGGTTTCGCCGTCCGCTCCCTTGCCCTCGACGTACGAAACTCCGTCTTTTTCAACCGGATCGCCGAACGATTTCGCGTCGGGGAGAACGACTTTTCTCGACTTTACCTCGCTCTCATAATTTATCTTGCTGATAATCGGGGACGTAACGTTGTTTACAAACGCGAGAATTCCCGAGCATACAAGACCGATTACAAGAAGAGCGACAGTAGGCAGTATAACTTCTTTGGGTGAAAATTTCTTCATCTTATACCGCCTCCTTTTCTTTTGACTTTTTCTCTTTAACAAAACCGAAGGGAACGGGTCTGGTAAGAGTGTCTATATGAGGAGTAAGAATATTCATTAATATTATCGAATACGAAACGCCCTCGGGAAGCGAGCCGAACAGCCTTATTACGGACGTAATGATTCCGCATCCTATGCCGAATATAATCTTGCCCTTTGTGCTTATCGGGCTTGTCGCGTAGTCGGTCGCCATGAAGAACGCGCCGAGCAGAAGTCCGCCCGAGAGAAGCTCGTAAGCGACAAACGTAAGATCGCCCCTGCCCGCAATGAGCATTATAACGGCGACGGTGCCTATAAACGTAAAAGGAATCGCGGGCTTGATGACTTTTCTCGCCATTAAGTAAATTCCGCCGGCTATGAGTGCGACGGCGCATCCCTCGCCGAGACATCCCTCTCTTATGCCGAACAGCATTTTAATAAGCGAAGGAAGCTCGCTGTCGGCCACTATCTGAGAAGCAATATTTCCGCTCAAATCAAGCGCTGAAAGTCTCGCAAGCGGGGTTGCCGTCGTAACGGCGTCAACCGTCTGCTTCCACTGCAAGGGCTGAGTCCAGTCCGTCATTGCCGACGAGAACGATACAAGCATAATTATACGTCCCGCAATGGCGGGGTTTACGAAGTTCTGACCGATACCGCCGAAGCACTGCTTTGCTATAACTATTGCGGCGAACGAGCCGATAACGGCCATCCACAGCGGAATCGTCGACGGGAGATTGAACGCAAGCAAAAGTCCCGTGACTATCGCGCTCAAATCGCCTATCGTATTGTCTCTTTTAAGCACTTTTCTCGAAAGATATTCGAATAACACACAGCTGCCGACGCATACGGCTATGACGAGCAAAGCTCTGAGTCCGTACAGGAATACCGACGTGACCGCCGCAGGAATAAGCGATATAATAACGTCGCCCATGATGCCCGTTACCGTGTCCGCGCTGCGGACGTGCGGCGACGCGCTTACCGTAAGTCTGTTCATTTCTTTGCGCCTGCCTCTCTTACGATTTGTTTGCCCAGTCTCATATACTGAACGAGCGGTTTGCCCGCGGGACATGAGTACGAACAGCTGCCGCACTCCATGCACACGCCGATTCCGAGCTTCGAAAGCGTTTCGGCGTCCTCTCTCAGGGCGTATTTTTCAAGAAGAGTCGGAACAAGGCTCATCGGACATGCGGCGGCACATCTTCCGCATCTTATACAGGCTCTTTCCTTTTTAAGCGCGCCCGTTTTTTCACTGAATACGAGAAGCGCGTTATTATTTTTTACGAGAGGAGCAGTCGTATCGACTATCGATATGCCCATCATGGGTCCGCCGGCTATGATTTTATAAGGCTCGGCGGAAAAACCTCCGCACGCGTCTATAAGCTTCTGAACCTCAATGCCTATGGGAACACGTAAATTCTTTGGATTTTTAACAGCGTCTCCGCTGACTGTTACCGAACGGCTGACAAGCGGTTTGCCCGTCTTTAAGTATCTTGCGGCAAACGAGACGGAGGCTACGTTCATTACGACGCATCCGACGTCCGCGGGAAGCTTGCCTATCGGAACCTTTCTGCCCGTCGCGGACTGAATCATCATTTTCTCGGCACCCTGCGGATATTTTGATTCAAGAGCCATAACGTCGACCTTAAAATCCTTTTCCGTATTCTTAGATGCTATGTTTTTAAGAATTTCGATAGCGTCGGGCTTATTATCCTCAACCGCGATAACGATGTGTTTAAATCCGAGAAGCTCGGCAAGAGAATAAACTCCGCCCATAACGTCCCACGAATTATCGATACATTCGCGGTAGTCTACGGTGATGTACGGCTCGCACTCCGCCGCGTTTACGATAAGAGTGTCAATATTTTTGTCGGGCGGGAACGCAAGCTTAACGCTCGTCGGAAAGCCCGCGCCTCCGAGACCGACGAGTCCGGAAGCTCTTATTGCCTTTACAAGCTCTTCGCGCGTTTCGACCTTAGGCGGTTTGATTCCTTCAAAAAGTCTCATTTCGCCGTCGTTCTCGATAGTGACCGCGTCCACCATACTGCCGTTTGCAAGCTTTACGGGGCCTATCGCCGTAACCTTACCTGAAATCGAAGCATGAACGGGCGCCGATACAAACGCGTCCGAATCGCCTACGACCTGACCTACGCCGACAATATCTCCGACTTTTACAGTCGGAGTACACGGTGCGCCTATGTGCTGCTGCATGGGCAGCAGAACCTTGTCGGGCATTTCGATTCTTTCCACAGGCAGGTCGGCGGTTATCTTACGGTGATCGACTTTGACTCCGCCTCTGACGTCCTTAACGGCTTTAAGAACGCCCTTCATATGGGCTTTGCTCATATTATTTTCTACCTCCATTTTTGCTTTATATAAAAATTTGAAATAATTATCTGAATAAAATTCTCTCTATCGAGGGAACGACAATCTTTAAAACAGTTCCCGTAACGACTCCGGAGCCTAACGCGCATATTATCATAACCGGCATATATCCTATGACGGAGAACGTCGACATATAAAGCCCGGCGGCTGTCAGCTGCCCGATATTGTGAAACAGCGCTCCCGTAACAGACAGGAATATATATGAAAGATTCCTGCCGGTTTTTTTTGATACGGCGAGGACGGCTATGAGAATTACAACGCTTAACAGTCCGCCCGAAACACTCATAAAGAACGCGGCGGTTCCCCTTGTTATCAAAACGAAAACGGATTTTATAATAACGATTATAACCGCATCGGCGTACGAAAAATTCAGAAGCGCGAACATGACGGCTATATTTGCAAAGCCTATTTTCGCCCCGGGAGGCAGTGCCGATATCGGCGGTATCAGATTCTCGAGAAAAGACAGCGCAATCGCAAGCGCTGCCGCAATTCCCGTGTATGCGGCTCTTTTCGCCGCGGAAATTTGTTTTTTCGGCAATTATATCACCTAATACGAGATTATATCGGGGCTTTCGTCTTTTTTCGCCCCCGACAGCGTAATTACGACCTTTTCGGGCAGGCAGGCGGCGGTGTCTCCGGGGTTTACAAGCTTCCCCGACTTTACGCACAGCTTGTCCTTACAGTCGCTTTGCTTAAAATATATGCATCCCTTTTCGACGCAAACGACGACCCGCCCCGCACACAGATAAATGTCATAATTCTCCGTTACGGTATCAAGCTCTATAGCCTTCACCGTCTCGCCCGAACAGATAATCTGCGCCGTTACGCTTTTTTTATTCTCTTTGGAATAAATTATAAACGAAAACGAGCAGACGAGCAATATTATAATAATTACGGCGTCGCTTTTCTTAAAAAGCTTTCTTTCATTCATTCATTGTCACGTTATCCTTTATTCCGTCGGTCATTTTAACACTTCCGTCGTCCATGATGAAAAACGCGTCGGCGGAGTATTTTTCGAGAAGCGCAAGACTCTTTTCGTACCCGAGAACAAAGCACGCCGTAGACAGAGAATCGGCATAAGCTCCGCTGTCGTACGTAACGACCGTAACGCTTTTAAGTCCGCTCTCGGCGGGACAGCCCGTAAAGGGGGAGAGGATATGATGATACGTTTTGCCGTCAGACTCAAAATACTTTTCATAGCTTCCCGATGTCGAAACGAAGCTGTCTTTATATAATTTAACAACGGCGATGTAACCCGTGTTGTCACGTTCGGGCTTTCTTACTCCGACGCCCCAGTGGTCTGAATTCGGATTTTTGCCGAACACGCCAACGGTTCCGCCGACGGATACGACCGCGCCCGAAACGCCCTTTGTATTTTTAAGAGCCCAAACCGCCTCGTCCGCGCCGGCGCCCTTGCCCGACGCGCCGAGATCGAGATGAACGCCCGCGGGAACGCTTACTTTGTTACCCGATATTTTTATGTTTTGATATCCGACGAATGAAAGTCCCTTTTGAAGCTCCTCGTCCGACGGTACCCTCTGATTATCTCCGCCGATATCCCACATTTCGGACAGATTTCCGACAGTGATATCGAGTGCGCCCGCACTGTCCTTGCACACGTCGAGCGTCTTATTTATGACGGAAACCGTCTTTTCGTTTACCATTGCCGAAGAATCGGCGTTGATTTTGCTTATATCGCTGTTTCCGGCAGTCTTCGAAATGAGAGAATCAAGATTTTTGACAGCCGTCACCGCGCTTTCGACGCCCTCGGACGTATGTCTGCCGTAAGCCTTTACGGTGATGACCGTACCCATTGCGACGTCCGTTTTCGAGTCCTCTCCGGTCTTGAAAAACAGTGCGTAAACACACGATACGGCAATAATTACGACAAAAACGGCTGTCAGCGGAATAACCGTATTTTTTTTCATCTGTTTCATGGCAGTATACCGAAATGCTTTCCTATATCGCGAATTCTTTTATAAAACGGAACATTCCAAAAGCTCTCGTCAGCAGGCTCTATTCCCATCTTTTTAAGTATTGTAACAACCTTTGAAAGTCTTAATTTATAATCCGCGCAGTCCCTGTTTGATTCCTCTGTCCAGCCCGCCTCCGCGACGGCGGTCATTCTCGGGAAGAACATAAATTCCATCTGCTTATCATTGTCAATATATTCGCTCCACAAAGGCGTTTCCACGCCTATAATATGCCCTCTGCCGACCGCGTTCAGCTTATTCGATTCTATCTTGTAATTATAAACCTTATCAAGCGGAGTCATCCCGTACGGGTAGTCGAGATAATAGTGATAAAAATCGGATATGATAACATCTCCGCCGGAGTTCGCGTGCTTTATACACAGCTCGTCCCTGTCCATCCACATCTGCGCGGTTATTTCTCCGTCGGCAAGACCGCTTTTAAGGCTCTCGTTCCAGCATATGACCTTTTTGCCCTTTGATTTTAAATATCCGGCAATCTCGTTTACGAAAAAGCCCTGAAGCTCCTCTTCGTTTTTAAGCCCCTCTTTTGCGATTTTCGCACGGCAGTAGGGACATCTGCGCCACTTGGTTTTTGGAGCCTCATCTCCGCCTATGTGTATATATTCGCCGTCGAATACCTCGCACACCTCGTCGAGCAGATCTTTTATAAACGAATACGTCGTGACCTTGCCCGCGCAGAGAATGTCGGGGAAAATACCCTGCTTCGTAACTACGTCAATATGCTTCTCCTCGCACGAAAGATACGGGTACGAGGCGATAAGCGACGAAACGTGACCGGGCATATCTATTTCGGGGATAACGGTTATGAATCTGTCACGGCAGTATTTTACAATATCGGACATTTCCTCTCTCGTATAGAATCCGCCGTAACGCTCCTTAACGTGCTTTTTGCCGAAATCGGAGCTTTTTCTGTACGAACCGATCTCATTGAGCAAGGGATATTTTTTGCTTTCGAATCTGAAGCCCTGGTCGTCTGAAATATGCCAGTGAAAAACGTTGAACTTAAAAAGAGCCGCCGCGTCTATCATTTTCTTTATCTGCTTTACGGACGGCATGTGTCTTGCGGAGTCGAGCATAAAGCCCCTGTAACGGTACCTCGGCGAATCCTCTATACGGCAGCACGCAAGCCTGCCGTCGGGTGAAAGAAACGCAAGCTGCTTGAGCGTCTGCCATCCGCGGAAAAGCCCCTCGTCGGTCGACGAGGCAAGCGTTATGCTCTTTTCGGTAATTTTGAGAATATACGACTCCGCGCCCTCAATATCGCAGTCGATGACCGTTTTTACGCTCTGCGCGAGATTTTCGTTCTCAAGTATTCTGTAATATCCGTCTGACTGAGTATAAATCTTTACCTGAGGTATAACGTCGGGTGCCATAAAATATTCCTCCGATAATCATTAAATAAGTTAACCTACTTAAAACCAATCTATTATAACACATCACAATTGCGGGTGTAAACATAAATCATAAAAAATATTATAAAAAATGCGCCTGAAAGCGTTCAGCCTTCATGCGCATATCAACTTATCGAGGATATTTTTTTTCATTCGTTTTATATAGCATAAGAGCCTCGTACATTTTCTGCCTCTCTCCTGCCTCACTCGTTACGGTCATAACGTTTATTTTAGGTCTTTTTCCGAGAAGCGAGCGTATAAAATACCTGACGCCGAAGAAAAGCCAGCCGATCGGCAGCAGAAATTTAAGCTTTTTTGCGATACTCCATTTTTCATACACGATTCTGTTTGCATTGAAAAACAGACTGCCGATTTTCGAACGCTTCTTCTCTTCTCCCGCCCTCTGCATTATCAGAGCCTCATGACCTCTGTCAGAGCTTTTCTGTCCGAAATTGCCTGCGGAAAACACGTCTTTCATTATATTGACGCATATATTTTCGTCAATTTCTTCGTCAAATCCGCGTTTGTCCGCGCCGAGAAACATCGACGAAATTTTCGTCATGATGCACGCGAACCTCCACAGTCCGACGCGGTTGAGCTTTTCGTAAAACATCGATACGAATTCATCCTCGCCGAATGAATTTTCGAACACGGCAAAGTCGTTTATATGTCTTAATCCCAGTCCCTCGCCTGTCATATGGTGCGCCGTGTGCATAAGAATAATCAATCCGTGATGAAACGGCGACGGTATTTTCATCTGTCCGAAATCGGCGTTTATCAAAACGGATTTATCGAAAATATCGTCAAAATACTTCCTTATAATTTCGCCCGCTTCACCGTTCGGAATTCCTGACGGCTCTCTGTGAAGCTCGTAACGGCAGTCGTCTTTTTCAAAAACGATATGGACACCGTGTCCCTCGTGCGACATTTTAAATCCGTCGGAAACGAGGATATCCGAAGCTCTTTCGATATCCTCGCTCCGGACTAAAAAATCAACGTCGCCCATATCCCTTAAAAGCGGATCCGGATAATAAAACGCCGAAGCACAGCCCTTTAAAATAACGTAATCTATCCCCGCGTTTGTCATCAGCCCGTGAAGTCGTGCGTGCTGTGAACCGACCGCAACGTTTCGCATGAGTCTTGAACGCATTATATGCCTTATCACACCGATATCATTCGATTCGCCGTCGATTTTATACGACGAAAACGCAAGAGTCGACACGCCCTGCGCGTAAGCCTCCTGCCACACAGAGCCTATATCCTCGTTCTTGATTCTCGGCATATCGGAGCAAAACAGCGCGTGTGAAACGAGAGCCAGAACATTATTCTCTTTTTCTGCAAAGTTGAAAGAGTCGGAATTCATAATTTCATACATTTTCGGCGAAGGTATCCGGGCGCGACGGGTCGAATTTCTCGTTCGCCCACATAACGGTGACGAGCGGTTCGGTTTTAGATAAATTTATAATATTGTGAGTGTAACCGGGGAGCATGTGCACAGCCTGCATTTTCTCGCCCGAAACCTCGAATTTAATAACCTTTTCATCGTCTATTTGTCTCATTTCGATAAGGGCTTTGCCCGATACGACGATAAAGAATTCCCATTTCGAATTATGCCAGTGCTGACCCTTCGTAATGCCGGGCTTGCTTACGTTTACGGAGAACTGACCGCAGTTTTCCGTTTTTAAAAGCTCCGTAAAAGAGCCCCGCGCATCCTTGTTCATTTTCAAATCGAACGCGATTTTATCCTCGGGCAGATACGACAGAAAAGTCGAATACAGCTTCTTTTTAAACGAGCCGTCGGGAATTTCGGGCATAACGAGAGTCGAAGGCTGTGCGGAGAATTCATTTAGATAATTTACGATTTCGCCGAGCGAAGCCCTGTGCGTGACGGGACAGTAACAGTACGCGCCCGCCGTATCGGGGATAACGTCAAGAGAGTCGAACCGGCATCTGTGCTCTTTACCCTCGAGCGCGTCAAGCATTTCCTCTACAAGGTCATCTATATATAAAAGCTCGAGTTCGGTTTTTTCGTCGTTTACGGTAACGGGCATATCCCGTGCGATATTGTAACAGAACGTCGCGACAGCAGAATTGTAATTGGGTCTGCACCACTTGCCGAACAAATTCGGAAAACGGTAGACGAGCGTTTTTACGCCCTTTATTTCTCCGTAAGAGATAAGCAGATTCTCGCCCGCAAGTTTACTCTGTCCGTAGACGGAACCCGCGTATCTGCCGACAAGAGAAGCCTGCACGGAGGACGAAAGCATTATCGGAGCACTGCTGTTATTACGCCTTAACGAATCGAGCAGAGTTTCGAGAAAACCGACGTTTCCCCTCATGAATTCGCTTGTATCGTCGGGTCTGTTTACGCCCGCGAAATTAAATACGAAATCGGCTTTTTTGCAGTATTCGTCAAGCTCTTCTGATGTATTTCCGATGTCATAGCAATATATTTCGTCTATTTTCAGGTTCGGACGCGTTCTGTTTTTTAAATTCTTAATGTTCAATAAATTCTCGACGAGATTCCTGCCGGCAAATCCGTTTGCGCCTGTTACGAGTATATTCATATCAATACTTTCTCCAAACCGTTTTATTGACAATCGACGTATAGCTCTGTATGAGATTCACGATTTTATCGGACACATTTTCGTCCGTGTAATCGGGAACGCACGCGCAAACTTTTCTGTTCGAATTCATCATCAGAGCGGTTTCGGCCGCCTGCAAAAGAGAATCGGAATCTATACCGGCCAGTACGAAACAGCCCTTGTCGAGAGCCTCCGGGCGTTCGGTTGAGGTGCGTATGCACACGGCCGGGATAGGTGTTCCCTTACCCATGTAAAAGCTCGACTCCTCGGGCAGAGTTCCCGAGTCTGAAACGACCGCGAACGCGCGCGACTGTAATTTATTATAATCTATAAAACCGAGAGGCTCATGCCTTATAACGCGCTTATCAAGCTTAAAGCCCGAAACGTCGAGGCGTTTTGCCGAACGCGGATGGCACGAATAGAGAACGGGCATGTCGTACTTTTGAGCAAGAGCATTGACCGCCGTAAAAAGGGACGTAAAATTTTTTTCGGTATCGATATTTTCCTCGCGGTGCGCCGAGAGAAGAATATATTTTTTATCTTCAAGTCCGAGACGGGAGAGAATATCGCTTTTCTCTATCTCTTCATAATGCGCGTCAAGAACCTCCGCCATGGGCGAACCTGATACGAAAGTGCGCTCCTTAGGCAGTCCGCACTCTGCAAGATACCGTCTCGCGTGTTCGGAATACGCTATGTTTACATCGGAAATAATGTCAACGATACGTCTGTTGGTCTCCTCGGGCAGGCATTCGTCCTTACAGCGGTTGCCCGCCTCCATGTGAAAAATCGGAATATGAAGCCGTTTTGCCGAAATCGCGGAAAGACAGCTGTTCGTATCTCCGAGAATCAGCAGAGCGTCGGGCTTTATCTCGTTCATAAGCTTATACGACGAGGAAATTATATTACCCATTGAGTCTCCGAGATTGTCGGCGGCGCAGTCGAGGTAGATTTCGGGCGCGTCAAGCCCCAAATCCTTAAAAAATATACCGTTTAAGCTATAATCGTAGTTCTGTCCCGTGTGCGCGAGAATCGTATCAAAGTACATACGGCACTTTTTGATAACCTCCGAAAGTCTTATGATTTCGGGGCGTGTTCCGACGATTATAAGCAATTTTAATCTTCCGTTATTTTTAAAAGAAACATTATATTCCATATTCTTCTCCGAATATTATTAAAGTCTGCCGAGCTTTTCGAGTTCTTCTCTTATATAGCTTAATTCGAGCAGTTTTTTCTTAACTCCCTCAACGTCGAGAATCGCAGTATTGTTCGAATTGAATTCGGTCAGCGTATTTCTCTGCGCCTCGCCGGAGGTGAAGAATTTATCGTAATTCAAGCTTCTGTTGTCTGCGGGGACTCTGTAAAAGTTGCCGAGATCCTCCGCGTGCGCGCACTCCTCGTTTGTAAGGAGCGTTTCGTACATCTTTTCGCCGTGGCGGATTCCGATAATTTTGATGTCGCTCTCACTGCCTCCGAACAGCTCGCATACGGCTTTCGCCTGCGTATGGAGCGTACACGACGGAGCCTTCTGAACGAGAATGTCACCGCTTTGAGCATTTTCAAACGCGAAAACGACGAGTTCGACCGCCTCTTCAAGAGACATTATGAATCTCGTCATGTCGGGATTCGTAACGGTGATGGGCTGACCGTTCTTTATCTGTTCTATCCACAGCGGGATGACCGAACCGCGCGAGCACATTACGTTGCCGTAGCGCGTACAGCATATTTTTGTCTTGTCGGGCGAAACGGTACGCGATTTCGACGTTGCGACGCGCTCCTCGAGAGCTTTGGTTATACCCATCGCGTTTATCGGGTACGCCGCCTTGTCCGTCGACAGACATATAACCGATTTTACCCCCTCGTCAATCGCGGCGGTGAGGACGTTGTCCGTGCCTATTACGTTCGTTCTGACAGCCTCCATCGGAAAAAACTCGCACGACGGAACCTGCTTTAACGCCGCGGCGTGGAAAATGTAGTCCACTCCGTGCATTGACGAACGAACCGACGAAATATCCCGTACGTCGCCTATATAAAATTTGATTTTATCGGAAAACTCGGGGAACCTCGCCTGAAAATCATGGCGCATGTCGTCCTGTTTTTTTTCGTCGCGTGAAAAAATGCGGATTTCCCCTATATCGGAAGTCAGGAAACGGTTCAATACGGCGTTGCCGAACGAACCCGTACCCCCCGTGATAAGAAGCGTTTTATCTTTAAATTGAGACATATTATTTCTCCTCTCCGCCTGCGGGCTTAACGCACGGAAGCACCGCGTGTCCCCAATCTTTAAACCAATGCTTTAATTTAATCGAATTATCGGAGTGCTCAACGTCAAAGCGTATTCCGTTTACTCTGTCGTAAAACATAACGTTGCCCGATAAATCCTCATCGTACAAAATTATGTCGGCAGTATATTTTCCCGGAACGAGATATGACGTATCGAACACGAAATCGGCGGTATTTATGCTCTCGCCATGCTCAAGCTCCCCGCAGAAAACCACGCCTACGGGCGACATATCTATAACATTTATTATTATTTTCATTTTAAGCGTATCCGACCGGGTGGAAGCCTCGTTTTTATATGTAATTCTGAACGGGAATTTTTCACCGTAGGAAAAACGGTTTGATTTTACACCCGGATACTCCACGCTTTGAACGGTGTGGGTACAACGGCATTTCTTCGCTCTTTTATCGTTCGACGTATCGAAATACACGGCATTTTCATAATCCCTGTTCTGCATATATACGGATATTGCCTCCTCCGTATTACCGTCGAATGCGACTCTGCCCTGCGACAGAACGACGCACCTGTCGCACAGGGCTTTTACCGTAGCCATATTATGACTGACATACAGTATCGTCCTGCCGTTCTCCGACGCAACCTTTTTCATCTGCTCTATGCATTTATTCTGAAAATTAACGTCGCCTACGGCAAGCACCTCATCCATAATCATTATCTCACTGTCAAGGTGAGACGCTACCGAAAATCCCAGCTTAACGCGCATACCGGACGAATATCTCTTTACCGGCGTGTCGATAAACTGACCGACCTCGGAAAACTCGACTATTTCATCGAATTTTTTATCTATTTCGGCTTTGTTCATACCGAGTATAGCGCCGTTTAAATATACGTTCTCACGCCCCGTAAGCTCCGGGTGAAATCCCGTTCCGACCTCGAGCATGCTTGTGATTCTGCCGTTCATGTATATATTGCCCTTCGTCGGAGCCGTAACACGGCATATAAGCTTTAAAAGAGTGGACTTGCCCGCGCCGTTATGTCCTATTATTCCGAGGGCTTCTCCTTTTTTTACTTCAAAGGAAACATCATCCAGGGCTAAAAATCTCTCGTTTTTATCATGCGCGGTTTCGCCGATTTTTAAATTCGGATCCTCTTTATGCATAAGACGCGCAAGCTTTGACTGTATCTCGCCCTTAAGCGTCGCACCGCCAATCATACCAAGTCTGTATTCCTTTGAAACATGCTCTATTTTTAAAGACAATTCTTCCATAATGTACCTCACACCGTATCAAGGAACGTTTTTTCTACTCTGCCGAAGAGTAAAACGCCGACAAACAGGACAATTAAAGTTGTCACCCAGCTTATCGCGTAGAACATCCAGTCGATCTCTCCCGTACCGAGAAACGCGTATCTGAATACGTTTATTATCGGCGTTACGGGGTTGCACATATAGAAATAATAAACCGGCTCTTTTGCAGCAAGCGAGGAACGGCTGAACATATCGTACGCAACGGGAGACGCGTACGACCACAGACTTACGCCGAAGCTTACGAGCATATTAAGGTCTTTATATTTTGTCGTAAGGGATGATATTATTATGCCGAAGCCCATACCGAGAGCCGCCAGCTGTATAAGCATGAGCGGTGTCATAAGTATGTATAAATTAGGATGCACTCCCATTCCCCTAACGGAATAGTAAACAAGGAAAATAAGCATAAACGCAAATTGAATAAAGAACGTGATAAACTGCGATAACGCGGAGGTTATCGGCGCGACAAGACGCGGATAATAAACCTTGCTGAATATCGCGGAGTTGTTTATAAACGTACCCGAGTTATCGGTAAGCGTATTTGCAAATAACTGCCACGCTATATTGCCCGAGAGAAAGAATATGAAGTTCGGCACTCCGTCCGCGCCGAGTCCCGCAATGCTTCCGAATATAATTGTATAAACCACGGTAGTTAAAAACGGCTGTATTATCGCCCACGCGGGACCCAGAATCGTCTGCTTGTACTTTGCGACAAATGTTCTTCTGACAAGCAGGATTATAAGATCCTTGCATTCCTTTAATCCCTTAACGTCTACGTCAAATAATTTATGCTCCGATCTTACGACCGCAGTCCATTTCTGTTCTTCCATACGTTAATTACACTCCGTTATATCATTTCAGTCCGCCGTCGGGGTAACGAACCGGTTTTTTATTAAGTATTTTTATAATATTGACCTTGCCCGGAAACGGCTGCGTGTCGTTTATAATACCGTATTCGTCCGACGGCAGAGGGGCGTATATTTCGCAGTCATACTTTTTGTCTTTTCTGTTGTTTATAAGTATTTTATTATCAAACGGAAGCTCTGCAAACTCCGCCATCTCTTTCTCGGTACAGCCGTACATTCTTGAAAACTTAAGTATTATATTATCATAATTGATCCTTTCCTTGCGTCTGTACCATTTTTGGGCTGCCTCTTCATTTGTTTTATAATGCCTGAAAACTACTTCAATATCTTCAAGACGGGCTATCGGATAAATATGAAAATCTCGTTTTTTTAAATATTCATAATACCTTGATTCCTCGGCGGGTATAAACTCCAGCTTTGCGTCCATATATTTATGAAGATTTTTTACGAGTTTAAGGTAATCCCCGGACATAAAGAACAGTCCGGCGGTCGGAGACAGATACGGCATTTTCAGAATTCTGTAAACCCATCCGCCCCAGCAGTTGTTGGAGATAACGGAAAAATCACGACGGGAGACAAACAGCGATATAAAAAAGCCTTTCAGTCTAAAACGTAATTTTTCGGAATTTGATTTAATTCGGGAGTTAGCTTTTTTCAATTTTCGTCTGATATACTTCCCTGTCATTTTCTCACCGCCGAATTATTTTTTATGTCTCAATTTTTTGTAAACCGTACCTACTACCGCGCTTTCGGTTAAAAAATCCATCACCGCGCGTTTTTTATCATCTCGCCTTTTCCGCTTTTGCTCTTCCGAATTATATTTATCGGCAAAATCGAGAAGTCCCTGCGCGTCCTTTTTATGAATATAATCATACTCGGCTTTTAATAACGCATTTAATTTTTCGACGGGTATATGTCCGTAAAATCTTTCGCACACGGGGTCGTTCATTATATCCTCTATAATTCTGATTTTTTCATCACGGCTGTTCGGGCAGAGAGGCTTTAACTCGTTTTCGATACAGTCGGTGATGAAGAAAAATGCCCGCAAATTCATTTGTTCTGAATAATCGCGTTCCTTGAAATTCTCCGTAACGGCATATAAATCATCAATAAGATAAGTATACAAAGTATGCATATTCTTTGTGTACCCTCTCGAAAGCGAATCCGCTACAACTCTGTTATGGTAAAGATAACTGTCTCCCATATAATAAAAACTATTGCTCGCAAGGGTCATTTCGTACGTAAACTGAAGATCCTGACTTCTGCGAAGCCGTCTGTCGAATTTAATATTGTTATTTAATATCGTCGAACGCTTGTATATTCTGAGACAGTTCGACCAGCGGATTGCCCGCTTGCCCCCGTCCTTTGAAACGTATGCAAGAGTTTTAGGCAGAATTTCATCGAGAATCCCGCTCCTGTCATACACGCCCGAACTCATTTCCGGAGTAAAACGATGACCGTTTTCATTTTCCACGCAATTGCAAAATACTATATCCGCATTGTTCTCAACAGCAGTCGAATACATTTTTTCATACATATCGACTTCGACCCAATCGTCGGAATCAACAAAACCTATATAATCTCCGTTCGAGCGCTCTGTTCCGTCCTGCCTTGCGGCAGCAAGTCCTTCATTTTGCTTTTCATAATATATAACACGACTGTCGGACAGATAACTTTTACATATCTCTCCGCTTCTGTCGGTCGAACCGTCGTTGACAATGACGATCTCTATGTCTTTAAGCGTTTGATTTACAATGCTGTCAAGACACTGTTTTAAATACTTCTCCGCATTATAAACGGGAACTATAATGCTGACTTTAGCCATCTATTATCTCCATCCATCTGTCCGTTATTTTTTCAACCGACTGCGTTTTTCGAATTTCCGACGCATTTTTACCGAGCATTTCGGCAAAATCGGGATTTTCGGCAATTCGTATCATAGCGTCCGCAAGCGCCTGCGCGTCGCCGACCGGGGTCAGCAGTCCGTTTACTTCGTTCTTGATTACCGCTCTCGCTCCGCCCGCGGGACAGTCCGTACAAACGCACGGCATACCCATAGCCATAGCCTCAAGCATTGAATTAGACATCCCCTCGTAATCGGAGGATGAAACAAACATCGCACAGTCGTAAATGAGAGTATGAACATCGCGCCGAGCCGGAAATATATGAACACTGCTTTCAAGAGAATTCTTTTTTATTTCATTGTTTACTTTGTCAATATATCCCTGTACGTCAGTTCCAACTGCGTCGCCGTAGATAAACAGTTCGTAATCGGGAAAATACTCATGAAACAGAAAAAATGCGGCAACGAGCATTGTAAGATTTTTTTCAGGTGAGATTCGGCAGAAATTTACGACCCGTTTTTTTCTTTCGCCCTCAAACGGTTCGGGCAAATCGCTTTTTACGGGGTTGAATATAACCGTACCGCGCACGGGCGTGTTCTTTTTATACCATTCCTCCACACCGTAGGACTGGAATACGAAACAGTCGGCATTTTTAAATTCGCGTTTTATAAACGACTTTGTAGTCTCGCTCGTCGTCTGCTCGGGGTCTCCGCGTTCGGAAATAATCAGACGGTTAGTCTTATTCACAGACAGCAACGACAAAAATATCGAATCATATAAAAATGCAACGACCGCGCTGTTTTTGTGTATTTTGAAAAACGAGCGCATGAATGATATTTTATCGTAATTGCGGGATTTGTACTTTAAAATTCGGCTCTTATCGGACTGTTTTGTGAGTTTTCCGACAGCTCGTGCGTAAAGCATTATACCGTCCGATCTTATTTTCGCATTGCATCTAATCAAATCGGGAACGGAAATCACTTTTACATTTTTATCGACATCAAAAAGCTCCGCTTCGCTCATCGTCTGTCCCGTTATCATCAGCGTTACGTCATACCCGCGCTTTACCGCGTTCGAGGAAAGCAGAGACACGACTCGCTCGGCTCCGCCGCCGCTCATACAGCTTATGACAAAAATCAGCTCTTTTTTCATACCGCAAAGTACCCTGTGATCTTTCTTTTAATTCTCTTTAATCCCGTATAGATTTTCTTCTTTATAAAATATCTTTTAAGTCCCGGTTTATCGCCGTTTACAATCATTTTCCAAACCGTTTTGTACGCGTCGGACAGATACGGATTATTTTCAAAACCGCGCAAGGCTTCTTCGGGGACATAGGTGATCCAGTCATACTTTAACAACAAATCACGCACACCGCTGTCATCAGCCGTCAGATAAAAACGGATTAGCGTATACATAGCTTCCGATAACCATTTCGCGTCTAGCTTTAAATTATACTCACCGCTGTCCATGCCCCATTTTTTCAGATACCGCTTTATTTCGTAATAAACATGAACGGTATTGTTTTTATCAAGCATCTCATAAGAAACCGAGCGTGAAATGCTGTTTGGATTATATCTGTAAAAATAAAGAGGGGTATTAATATATAATATTCTCTCGGACTGAGTAATCGGGTAAAGAGTCTGGAGCAGATCCTCAGCCATATTTCTGTTGTAATACTCGCTGTAATCCGTCGGATTCGACTCTATGATATTACGTTTTACCGCTTTTGTCCATATCGACGTTATTAAATTATTGCTTATGAGGCATTCATACAGCCTTTTTTTTGATTCGCCCTCAAAAACTTTGTCAGCGGCGGATAAAGTCTCTTTTCTGTTTTCTGTTTTTCCGTCCGAATAGTAAAAAAACGAATATATAATCATATCGGGAGAATCATATTCCTCTGTTTTTTCATTTACAGTTTTTAACAAATCCAAAGATACGAAATCATCGGAATCAACATTCAGTATATAGTCACCCGATGCGTGTTTGTTCCCGGTAACTCTTGCAGAGATAAGCCCCTCGTTCGGTTTATGAATTACCTTAACCTTATCCGGATTTTGTTCTGCATACATATCACATATGTCACCTGATGAATCCGTCGAACCGTCGTCGACCAGAATTATCTCAAAATCACGGTATGTCTGGTTTATCAGAGAATCAAGACATTCTTTTAAATATTTTTCGGTATTGTACACCGGAACTATTATGCTGAACTTCATTTAATCACCGCTCAAAACTTTTTCCCATTGGTTTTTATAATTCTGAAAATCGCATGTATGATCTGCGCTTTTTAAATTATCGGTTATCTTGTCATATAACTCCCTGCTTGTCAAAAGTCTTATTATTTTGCTTGAAACAAATTTCGGGTCTGTTTCGCAGATAACGCCGGTTTCTCCGTTTTTTATAAGACTTCTGCCTCCGAGAGTATCGGTGGAAACAACCGGTTTGTTTAAAATTTGAGCCTCGATAATAGCGACGGGCATCGCTTCCTCATACGACGGCTGAACATATATATCACATGAAGCTATATACGGGTACGGATTTTTCTTAATTCCGGTAAATTCGATATTATCCGTAATACCGAGGTCTTTTACGAGCCGTTCAATATTCTCTCTCTCTGTTCCGTCACCGACAAAACGCCACAAGAAATCGATTCCTCTGTCTTTTAATATTTTTGCGGTTTTACACGCAAGGTCAAAGCCCTTGACCTTTGTCATTCTGCCGCATGTACATATAACTTTTTTCTCAGTCTCCGGCACATTAAACTCTCTGCTCTTTTTTATTATATCTTCGTAATTTACATAATTATTTATAATAAAAACCCTGTCTTTAACAGACGGATACCATTCTTTTATCATATCGGCCTGTTCCTTATGAATGGCGCAGATTTTATCAAAATCATTTATAACAAACGCATTGACATCATGAAGCTCATCAACGGACGTGTGGAAGAAAAGAACTTTTTCCTTTGCATTGACGTATTTCCCGCACAGCAAAGCAGGATAGCCCTGAACATAAGCGACTGCCGTATCATATTCGCTTTGCGCAAAATATTTTTTATACTCAAAATTCATTGAATAACGAATTATCAAATGCTTAAGTCTGTCGTCAAGCTTTTCTTTTTTTGTTTTTAAGCCCAAAAGTTCCGCGAGAAAAATAAGAATTTGAAAAAAAACGGCTCTCGGTCTTCTGTAGTATTTGTTATTATCCTCATTTGCAATTACTTTAATTCGTTTGTCAATACTGTTTCCAAGTTCCTGCCTGTCCTTTCTCAAATAGAGCGTTACATCATATTTATCATAATCAATCACACGCTGAACGTTTAAAAACGTTTTCTGAACTCCCCCGACATTAAGCTGCGGAAGTATAAAAATAATTTTCTTTTTATTCATCGGCGCTCTCTCCGCTTATGACTTTTGCCGGAATGCCTGCAATAACGCAGTTCGGTTTTGTAAACGAACGGGTAACAACCGCGCCCGCACCTATTATACATCCGTCGGCAATTTCAATATCGCCTATTATAATTGCTCCGGCTCCGATATCGACATTTTTTTCGATACGCGGAACAGCCGGTTTATCTCCGGTTTTTTTATCTCCTATAACATTATGTCCGTGAAAAACGCATCCGCCGGAAACAAATCCGTTTATTATTACGTTCGGATGGCATATCCTGACAGGTTTACGCATAAAAAACGGTGTTATCTCTACTCCGATTTCAAGCCCTTTATTATTTTTTTTAATATCGGTTCTCTTTATCTGCGTGCATATAATTTTTCGTTTTAATGCGTTTTTGCAATTATCGCGCAAATAACATAAATATTCATATTTTCTCAACAGATTATAATACTCGCAAAGCTTTTTTTTAAACGGATTTCTGCATTTATATTCAAATGTAACGTCAGCTTTTCCGTAAGCTGTACGGGCATTTTCTTCATAGCATTGTTTTAATTCATGCCTGCTTTTTACGGTGTATTCGCCGTGCAATCAAACCAGCTCCATCCATTGCTTTGAGATATTCTCGATTTTCAATTCATCTCTTATTTTCCGTCCGTTTGCGGAAAGCGTGTCGGCAAGACTTTTGTCCGATATCACTTTTTTTATAGCTTTCGAAAGCTCGTCCGCGCTGCCGAGTTTAACCAGCAGTCCGTTCTCCCCGTCCTTTATCACGGCGTTCGCTCCGCCTATCGAGCAGTCGGTACATACGCAGGGAAGTCCTATCGCCATAGCCTCGAGCATTGCGTTCGACATACCCTCGTAATCGGAGGAATTTACGTACACCGCATCCTTTATTATAAGAGAATGTACGTCCTTTGAAAACGGCTCGAATATAACGGATTCTTCAAGCGACAAATCGGATATCTGTTTTTTTATATCCTCGAATACGCTCTCGTCGTCCGCGTTTTGGGGCGAACCGATTATTCTTAATTTATAATCCGGATAATCTTTATGTACGTTTTTAAACGCGTCTATTAATAACGGCAGATTCTTCTGCCTCGATATTCTGCAAAACGTCGTAATATTCTTACTGCGCCCGCCGTCGTAAGGCTCGGGAAGTTCGGGCGATATAGGATTGAATATAACGACTCCCTTTTCCGCAATATTTTCGGGATAGGTATTTTTTGCGTCCTCGGTCTGAAAAACGGCGCAGTCCGCACGCGAATAATATTTTTCAATAAATTTTCTGCCGAAGCGTTTTTTCATAAGTCTTACGGGATCTCCGCGCTCCGAAAAAATCACTCTGTTTTTAAGCCCCCTCGCCGATAATAAAGCTATCGGAATACTCGGCTGAAGAAACGCGATAACGGTCATATCGGGGTTCGATTTTAATATATTTCTCAGTTTCCCGATCTGTCCGTAGTACTGCGAAAAAAACGAAAGATACGCAAAATATGCAGGGACTTCCCTTTTTAAATTTTCAGATACTTTGCACACAGCGGACGAAAAAATCCGCAGTAACTTATATCCGAAACGTTTAATGCTTCCGACTGCGTCCGACGCGTCGCCGTACCCCGTAACCGGTATGGATTCGTCGAGGTTTCGTCTGTCCGCCTCGCCCGCAGTCTGATTGGTTAAAAAAACCGACGGATAAGTTCCGCGCTTTTTAAATTCGTTCATCAAAACGCAGGCTATGCGTTCGGCTCCCCCGCCGCTCATTTGAGATATACATAATATTATTTTCTTTTCGGCGAGCATGTCCATTTTTTCACCGTCCGAATATTTTTTGATAAGCTTTGTATATTGTCCACAACAAAACAGATCTGCATTTTAACTTCAATTCTTTGGATGAATAACGGCTTTCATGAAGAAGATATTGTTTAAAATCCGTGTAAACAGTTCTATTTTTTTTACGTGAGGATAAATCAAGTTTTTTATACACATCCAATGCATTGTATGCACATCGATCCGTAAACCTTACAGTGTCGATACTGTCGTTTTTGTGCAACTTTAAAAAATCACATAACGCTTTATATACAATAGTAAGCGAAATGAAATATTTTTCGCTTTTTTCCGACGTCATTATCGACAGCTCCCTGTATCGTCTGAAATAAAGTTGCCTGTGACAATGCGTAATTTTTGAAGCAAGAAAAAATGCCTCAAAAGTAAAAACCATATCTTCGTGATATATTCCCTGTACAAACTGCGGTTTTTTCTCTTTTAAAAAACTCCGTTTAAAAAACTGCATAGGGATAGATACATGAAAAGAATCATCAGTTTGCAAGCGTTTAAACATTTCGAAACCTGAATCTGAACCGTAATCTTTTTTATAAACATAACTTTGCTTTAAGCTTCGGTCTCGTTGATTTTCAGCAAATGAAAGAGCCTCAAAAAAAACAATATCGGAGTCAGAATCTTTCGCCGTTTGTTCCAAAATCCTCAAAGCGTCACAATCTATATAATCATCACTGTCAAGGAAATAAATATACTCTCCTAAAGCTCTTTCGATTCCTATGGATCTTGCCGACGACGGCCCTTGATTTTGCGTATGAATACATTTGATTCTTTTATAATTCTGTGTATACCCGTCGCATATTTTTCCCGAAGAATCTGTCGAACCGTCGTCGATAAGTATTATTTCAAAATTATCGTACGTCTGGTTTAAAACGCTGTCTACACATTCTCTTAAATATTTTTCGACATTGTAAACGGGTATTATAACCGAGATAAGCGGATTATCCATTGCTTCATCCTCCAAGTACTCTGTACCACCTAAAACTTTACAAGCATTGCTTCGTCTGACAGCGTTTAACTGCGTCTTCAAACTTGACAGGCGCCAGCCTGCCTGCGTTTTCATCCTTGTTAAACACGGTCATACTTGCAATCAGATATAAACTTTTAGGCGTTACAGAGTACTAGGGCGAAGCGAACGCTTCGCCCTGAGCCGTTAATTTAGATTATTTTGCGCTGATACCGTCGATGTACTTGATATCGAAGTAAGGAGCTGAACGGAACTTGTCGTTTGACTCCTCGAACTCGCCGTTCTCAACAACGTTGGTGTCGGGCTTGAAGTCGCCGTCTACGTCAGCCTTGTACTCGGTAAGCTCTTTGCCGTCAACGGTGAAGGTCTTGGTATCAAATACCTTAACTTCGCCGGATTCGAGTTTAGCCTTAACTTCGTCAATCTTAGCCTGTGTGCCTGCTGCAGCTGCTTTCTCGTTAAGTTTGGTAAGCTCAACGGAGCCGGTAGCGATATCGCCGATCCAGTCGGTAGCGAAGGTCTCGCCCTTAGCTACTGCGTTGATAACAAGCTTGAAGTAAGGAGCCCAGTTGATTTTTGAAGAAATGATGGCGGTGTTGGGACCCATGGATGAAGTGTCGATGTTGTAAGCGATGTTGGGAACGCCCTTCTCCTCACAAGCCTTGGGAGCACCCTCGGAGTCGGCATGCTGGCTGATAAGCACGCAGCCGGACTTGATAAGTGAAAGAGCTGCCTCACGCTCAAGAGCGATATCGAACCAGGAGTTCGTGTATGTAACCTTCATGGTAACAGAGGGGCAAACAGATTTTGCACCGAGATAGAAAGAGGTGAATCCGGAAACAACCTCAGCATAGTCGAAAGCTCCGACATAACCCATAACAGCTTTATCGGCAGTGATCTTGCCCTGCTCGATCATCTCGTTGAGCTTCATACCTGCGGCAACGCCTGCAAGATATCTGCCCTCGTAGATAGAAGCGAACGCATTGTGGAAGTTAGCCTGTTTGGCAAGTCTTGACTTGGTACCGGTAGCGTGGCAGAACTGTACGTCCGGGAACTCCTTAGCAGCCTGAAGAATATAGCTCTCATGACCGAAGCTGTCTGCAAAGATAACATTGCATCCTGCGTCAACAAGCTCTGCCGCAGCGCTGTAGCAGGAATCATCCTCGCCGATGTTGGTCTTTATAAGAACCTGATCGTTGGTAAGACCTAACTCCGCCTGTACCTCTTTAATAGCCTGGATGAAGTTGTTGTCGTAAGTCGAGTTCTCGTCGTGAAGACAGATAAGACCGAACTTAACCTTGCTGTAATCAACGTCGGAAGCCGCCGTCTTATTGGATGAATTCTCACCCGAATTGGGCTCCTTGCCGTTGTCCTTATTGCATCCTGCAAAAGCGCAGACCGCAAGGATAAGAGCAAGAACAACTGCAATTACTTTGCTGAACTTTTTCATGTTTTTTCCTCCGAAAAAATTTTTTATTTCTAACGATACTTAATTCTCATCGCGGAAAACGATTTTACCGTTATCCATCGACTCGACGATCGCTAAAGACTTAACGTTGATTCCCTCTTTGCGGAGTTCCTTTCCGCCCTTCTGGAATCCTTTTTCGATTGCTATACCGCATCCGCAAAGCTCTGCGCCCGCGTCGGCGATAATCTTTTTAAGACCTAAAACAGCCTGTCCGTTTGCAAGGAAGTCGTCTATTACGAGAACTCTGTCGCCCTCATTAAGATACGCCTTGGAAACCGATACCGTGTAGGACGTTCCTTTCGTAAAGGAGAAAACCTCGGCTGTGTAAACGTCGCTTCCGACGTTTTTATGATAGCCTTTCTTTGCAAACACGACGGGAACTTTGAACTTCTGTGCGGCAAAACAAGCGATTGCGATGCCCGACGCCTCAATAGTAAGGATTTTATTTATGTTACAATCCTTAAACAACTCATAAAAGTCACTGCCCATATCCTCAAGCAGACTGACGTCTATCTGATGATTAAGGAAGCTGTCGACTTTTAAAATATCGCCACCTATTACCTTACCGTCCTTGAGTATCCTTTTCTGAAGTGAGTTCATATTTTCTGCCCCTTTGTGTGATGACATGAAGATTATATGCCTTTTCCCGACCTCTTTCAATGCACATTTTTAACGAATCGCAATACAAGACGGGAGATTTGTTAACTTTACCAAAACGAGACTTAATACACCTTTTTCTTATGTGACAAACTACAATATTATCACAATTTCGACCGGCACAAACGAGAAAAGACGGAATTTATCATAATTATATAAATTCAATTTTTTATTTAATATTTAGAATTTTAACGCCCGTTTTAACTTGTTTTTTGTAATGCAATATTCCTTTACAAAGACATTTTATACTGTATTTCTGTTTCTATACTCTTATGAATATATTGATACGTAACGGCTGATTGAATGTGTTTGTGCAATTTATATAATTTTTTTGTTTCAATTTGAATGTAATGCATTTCTACTTTACATGTTATTTTTTGTTTTTTGTGCAATATTAACAACAAATAGACATTTCTCGATTACAGAGAAATAACCGACTATTTCTGCTCACATTTTCGCAACATTTTCTTAACAATTTACAAAAATACACAAATTCCTTTGTTCACTTTGCTAAATTTTTCTTTGTCAGCATTTATCTCTTTTATACGTATTGACTTTTTTCAAATTTTATTCTATTCTATATATAAAGCAAAGCGCTTAGATTCCGGCAAATTCCGGTTTACCGGCGCGCGCTTTAAACACAGACCGCTTCCTTTTCATTATATTATAAGGAGCCGGTCAGGAAAGGATTGGTTTTTCTATGAAAACTACAAAGAAGATCCTCAGCATTTTCGTTGCGGCGGTTATGGTACTTACCATGATTCCTCTGACAGCGTTCGCTGAAGATCGCACGGCAGAGCAGTTTATCGCTAACGACAACCTCGTTGTTCTTGCAGACAGACTGATTAAGGATCTTAATTCAAGAAAAGATCAGGATATCGGTACCATCCTCAAACTGGTATTCATGTTCGTAAAGGACGAATCGCTTAAAAGCGCGGTCGGCGATACGGATCTTTACTCCGCTACCGACGAACAGCTCGCGGATATCCTCGTTAAATGGCTCAACGCAAATCTCCCCAAGTGGACAAAGGACATCCCCGACTCCGTTCTTAAACTTCTCGGAACGAAGGCTTCGCTTAAAACCGTAGACGGCGTTATGGAGACCCTCGCGGGCGCATGCGACAGCGCAATCGTTAAAGCGGTCGGCGACTTAAAGAACCTTGACGGCTCCGCTCTTTCGGTAGGCAAGGGATTTAAAGCAAAGGTTATCACCACCAAGAACGGCTATAAGAATCTTGATATCGTTAAGGCTCTCATCAGCTGGATTGCAACCGACGGACAGATTAAGATAATTAACAACCTTATCATGGGCAAGCTTTCTCTCGGTTCTCTTGTTAATATGAACAAGATCAATAACCAGATGAAGAATCTCCCCACCACCATCAAGGGTTACATCTATGACCTCGCTCCTCTCAAGGACGCAGAGGGCAAAAAGATTGCCTATGCCGATTCCGATTATTACAAAGAGGGCTACACCGCAGACGAGCTTCTCGCATGCGCGCTCATCAGCCTTCTCAAGGACGGTAAGGTCGACAAAGCAGAGGCTAAAGCGGCTGCAGGCATGACCTTCTATGAGCTTCTTGACAAATACGCGGGCGACGCTATCACCAAGTACGCTCTCACTCCCATCAACGGACAGTTCAAAAACTGGCTCAAAAAAGACGTAGTTACCGACCCCAACTTCGCATTCCTTAACGATATGATCAACTGGGAATTCGAGGTTAAGGTTGACACGTTCAATCTTGACGGTATCGCAAAAGACGGTATCTTCTCTAAAGTTAACACCATCCTCGTAGGCTTCTGCCAGGAAGTATTCACCAAGGAAGCCGTAGCCGAGATGAAACTCGTTGACGGCGGAAACGACAAACTCCAGGCTAACCTTGAAAATGCTATTCGCTGCATCCTTTCAAAGGTTCCCGACAACTTCCAGGGTTATGATTTCAAGCCCATCAAGGCTAACCTTGACAAGTACACTCTTAACGAGCTCGTTGTAAGAATTCTCGACCTCTTCTTCCCGCAGTGGTTCGGAACCAACGCTCCCGCAGAGGTTACCACACTCGGACAGACCGCAGGCTGGGCTGCATACACGGCTATCGACAAGTTCGTAATGAACGAAAAGAGCAATAAGTACGCAAGCTTCAAGGCAAACTTCGACACCTATAAGGATCTTGTATTTGATAAGAACGGCAAAGTTTATACAAACCTCTCCGACGACGAGTGGATTGACAGAGTCCTTACCATGGGCGTTGACGTAGGCGTATACGCGCTTAACAGAAACAGCAAGTCCACCTATTTCGTACTCACTCCCGAACAGGTTACAGAGTACAAAAAGGCAGGCTGGACATGGAGAGACTTCCTTGACGAAGTAGCCGACTGGGGCATCAACTTCATTAAGGGACTTCCCGCAATCGCAGACGAGCTCTCCGCAAACCGCGGTAAGACCGATATCTTCGGCGCATTCTACAAATTAAACGTAGTTTTCAACGATCTTCTTCCCCTTTCCTTCCTTAACGGATGCGCAGGCGGCACGATCTTTGATGCAGATACCGAGACTCTCGTTATTGAGAAGCTTCTCAAGAGCATTCTTAAGTTTGACATCTCCGGCGTTGTTGACGTTCTCGACGTAAACGACAATGCGGATAACCCGTTTAACAAGCCTCTCATCTCCGCCGTACTTGATGCCGTAGAGAATCTTTTATTCTCACTCTTCGAGTATGACGCGACGCTTGACGGCAAGGATATAACCGTAGCGGCTACCACCGAGAAAGAGGGTTACAAGTATCAGACCGGTAAGAACGATAAATTCTATCGTATAACCGCGACGATTCCCAAACTTGATAACGAGAAACCCACCGAGAAGCCCACAAAACCCACGGAGAAGCCCACAAAGCCCACTGAGAAACCCACCGAGAAGCCGAGCGAAACCCCGACCGAGGCTCCCTCGGATGTAAAACTCGGCGACCTTGACGGCAACGGAAAGATCACGGCTGCCGACGCAAGAATGGCTCTGAGAATCGCGGCAAGACTTGATACAGCTACCGACGATCAGCTCAAAGCCGGTGACCTTGACGGCAACGGAAAGATCTCTTCGAGCGAAGCAAGAGCAATTCTCAGAGTTGCAGCAAGACTTGATCCCGAATCGGCTCTCAATTTAAAGAAATAACAGAATTAAGTTATCATATTTCGGTTGATAAATAATTCGACGCCCGCAAACTTTACGGTTTGCGGGCGTATTTTCTTAACTTTTTATACGGATTTTTTTGCTTTACTTTTTATACGGATTAAAATATAATAGAAAGCAGCAAAAAAATAAAGGAGGCGCGGATGTGAACAACTGCGTTTTAAAATACAGCTCCCCCGCCAAAAAATGGACAGACTGCTTACCGATAGGAAGCGGACGTCTCGGCGCAATGTTACCGGGCTCCGTTCAGAAAGCAGTCTGCAATCTGAATGAAGTATCGCTGTGGAGCGGAGAACCATTCCCCAAAGCGGACAGACCCGGGGCGTATAAACATCTCGACAGCCTGCGTTCAGCCGTAAATAACGGTGATTACAAAACGGCGCAGGATATTCTCGATACATATTTTACAAATTACGGCGGAGGTTTTGAGGGCGCGTACTCATGTTCGTATCAGACTCTCGGGGATATAACATTCGAATCGAATATCAACGACCCCGAATGTAAGGACTATATCCGAAAGCTCGATTTACGGACAGCTGTTTACTCCGACGCGTTCGTTCATTCCAACGCTCTTTATAAAAGGTACGCATTTGCCTCAAACGCAGACGACGTTATCGTTTTTAAATTCAAATCGTCGTCTCCCGCC
>OIYO01000405.1_pt1 | contig 37351 bp, 34 predicted proteins | sample 1588191 | NCBI WGS metagenome assembly OIYO01 (sample SAMN03283275) | human gut metagenome | biome: human-associated habitat; material: feces | host: Homo sapiens | place: Peru | collected 2012 | reverse complement strand
TTTTTTGCCTGTAGTAAGGTTAAAAATATTGTTTTCATAAGCAAGCGAGCTTTTATTTTCAAAGGTGGTTTCGTTAAAAATCTTTTTGAAAAGCTCGACATCATCGCTTGTATATCCGCCGACAGCAGCAGCCATAACAGCCGACATATTAAGTATTCTTTCGCTGTACTGATGTTCGCCGTCAATAGACACATACTTTGACATAGTAGTGCCGCAGCCGACATTCATTATTTTGTGACTGCGTGACTCAACCGCCACGGTAAGCTCGGCATTGTCTATATCATAGTAATAACAAAAATACTCAACTCCGTTAGCGTCTTTTTTGGTTTCTCCGAGCCTTTTCCAATTTTCCATACTGAGATATTCGTCACCGCCCGAACGAAACATTATTTCGTTATAGCGCTCGGTAAATTTCTCAATATTTATATTATATCTTTTGCCGTTCACATTGGTGCTGTCCTCCTGCGCTTTTTCCTTTGTGTAAGCAAGGATTTCGTCAAGTGAAGCCGTACCGCCTTTTACAATTGTTTTCTGCTCTTTACAAGCCGTAAAAGAAAAGGCAAGCACCAAAGCAAACAGTACAGGCACAATTTTTTTCATACCTATTACCTCGTTTGATTAGTCAAAGTGATTGGTTTTGTCGGAAATATGTGATTTAATATTCAGGTTATAAAAGTTTGGTCAACCTTTAAAAAGGCTTGACCTAAATTTTTAAATTATTTAATCTTAGCCTTGCGATTAACTGTGCTAAACCATAATTTTTACCCGACAATTACTTTTATCAAAATATGTTATAGCCCTCCTTTTTACGGGAAGGCTATATTTTTTATTTATTCTTCTGTATTCTCTTCGGCATTTGTTTCAGGGGCAGTATTCTCCTCGGAAGTTTCTTCTTCGGCTGTTTCCTCTGTTTTTTCGCTCTCACTGTCCTCGTGAGGTGCTCTTGCAACAGTAACTACCTTATCATTTTCGCCTATTCTCATAAGAGTAACGCCCTTGCTCGGTCTGTTACAGATTCTTACAGTATCGGCGGCAATTCTGATAATTACGCCCTCCTGCGAAATAATGATAATATCATCAGTAAGCTTAACCGCACTGACAGCCGCAACATTTCCGTATTTTTCGGTATGGTAGTTGGTAATACCCTTACCGCCACGGCTCTGCAAGCGGTAGTCGCTTACATTTGAAATTCTGCCAAAGCCTGTTTCGGACGCAGTAAGAATAAGGTCATCATTTGCAACAACGCACATACCCACAACGCAGTCGCCCTCACGCAGAGAAATAGCCTTAACGCCTCTTGCCTGTCTGCCCATAGGACGAACATCGGTTTCTTCAAATCTGATAGCAAGGCCGTTCTTTGTGGCAACAACAACCTGCTGATTGCCGTCTGTAAGTCTTACCCACGCAAGCTCGTCACCCTCGTTAAGTTCAAGGGCAATAAGTCCGCCTTTTCTTGCGGTATTATATGCATTGAGAGAAATTCTCTTTATAATACCCTGCTTTGTAACCATAACAAGGTACTTTTCCTCGTCAAATTCAGGCACTCTAATCATAGAAGTTACCTTTTCGTCCGCCGCAATCGGGAGCAAGTTTGCAATATTCATACCCTTTGACTGACGGCTGCCCTCCGGCACTTCATAGCACTTGAGCCTGTACACTCTGCCCTTATCGGTAAAGAACAGTACATAATCGTGAGAATTAATTACGAACATTTCAGTCGCAACATCTTCTTCTCTGCGTGACATACCCGATACGCCACGGCCGCCTCTGTTCTGAATCTTGTAGGTATCAACAGCAAGGCGCTTTACATAGCCGAATTGAGTAAGTGTGAGCACGCATTCCTGATTCGGAATAAGATCCTCAATGTCAACTTCGCCGTTGACAGCGCAGATTTCCGTTCTTCTCGGATCTGCAAACTTATTTCTGATTACAATAAGCTCTTCCTTGATAATTTCACGCTGTCTGCCCTCATCGGCAAGAATAGCGTTGTATTCTTCGATTTTTGTCTTTAAAGCGGCAATTTCGTCTTCAATTTTTGTGCGCTCCATATTTGTGAGCTGACCTAAACGCATCTGAACAATTGCCTGTGCCTGAACATCATCAAGACCAAAGCGCTCCATAAGGTTTACCTTAGCGGTAGCCTGGTCTTTACTATTTCTGATGATTGAGATTACCTCGTCAATAAAGTCAATCGCAATCTTCAAGCCCTCAAGGATATGCTCTCTGTCCTTTGCCTTTTTAAGGTCAAATTCCGTTCTTCTGCGTATGATTTCCTGCTGGAAGTTTACATACTCTGTAAGCATTTCCTTAAGGTTTAATATCTTAGGCACACCGTCAACAATGGCAAGCATAATTGCGCCGAAAGTTGTCTGTAATTGTGTAAGATTAAAGAGGTTGTTAAGAACAATGCTTGCAGACGCTTCACGCTTAACATCAATTTCAATATGCATACCCTGACGGTCGGAGTGGTCCTCAATGTTAGAAATACCGTCAATTCTCTTGTCTTTCACAAGGTCGGCAATGTATTCGATAAGTCTTGCCTTGTTGACCTGATAAGGCAGTTCAGTAACAATAATCTTGTATCTGCCGTTTTTAGCCTCTACAATCTCTGTTTTGGCTCTCACGGTAATTTTACCTCTGCCGGTCGCATAAGTGGCTCTTATACCGCTTCTGCCCATAATAATGCCGCCTGTCGGAAAGTCAGGGCCGGGCATATAGTCCATAAGACCGGCAAGGTCAATATCGGGATTATCAATAAGCGCACAAGCGGCGTCAATGGTTTCGCCGAGGTTGTGCGGAGGAATCTTTGTAGCCATACCTACGGCGATACCGTCAGAACCGTTTACAAGCAGGTTAGGAAATCTGCTCGGAAGTACGGTTGGCTCTTCAAGTCTGTCGTCAAAGTTAGGCTGAAAATCAACCGTCTTTTTGTCAATATCGGTAAGCATTTCGCAAGAAATCTTGCTCATTCTCGCCTCTGTGTATCTGTATGCGGCAGGCGGGTCACCGTCAACCGAACCGAAGTTACCGTGGCCGTCAACGGTCGGGTATCTCATTGCGAAGTCTTGTGCCATACGAACGAGAGCGTCGTATACGGACGCGTCACCGTGCGGATGGTATCGGCCGAGAACGTTACCGACGGTAGTAGCACACTTTCTGTACTCTTTGTCGGGGGTTAGTCCATCCTCGTGCATTGCGTATAAAATTCGTCTGTGAACGGGTTTAAGGCCGTCTCGAACATCAGGAAGTGCGCGTCCGACAATAACCGACATTGCATAATCGATATAGGACTTTCGCATTTCGCTGTTCAGCTCAACAGGTATAATTTTGAGTTTTGACTCATCAAAAATTCCTTCGGGCATATTTTATCTCTCCTTTGAGTTTATATTCACGCCGTGCGGCGTGTTCTTAATTGTTATCAAAATATGTATAAAGAAAAAATTTCTATCCTTTTTATATTCGCCGAAAATTTAAAAAATCCTTTTAAATCCGCAAAAATATTTGATAATTTTAAAATATGTATCCTTTTTGTCCTTTTTTGACCCGAGAGCGAATACAATATTTTAATGCGGATAAAATAAAAACATATAAATCAACCGAGGTGATATGCAAATGAAAGAATTTCAATATAAAATAAAAGACAGTGTGGGAATCCACGCCAGACCTGCCGGCTTGCTGGTGAAAGAGGCGGAAAAGTTTTTGTCGGATATACAGATAAAAATGTCGGATGACAGGTCGGCGGACGCAAAGCGGCTTTTCGCCCTTATGGGGCTTGGTGCGGCAAAGGACGATGTTATAACGGTAAGTATAAGCGGTGAGGACGAAGAGGTCGCCGCTGCGGCAATAAAAGTGTTTTTAGAGAAAAATCTTTGACAAACAAGGCTCTCGGAATCAGCAACCGAGAGCCTCGTTATACTTTATTCGTTTATCATTCGGTCAATATCGCGGCGAAGGCGCAATATTATGCGTTTTTCAAGCCTTGATATATATGATTGAGAAATCCCGAGCATATCGGCGACCTCTTTTTGAGTTTTTTCAACGCCGTTTTTGCCTATGCCGAATCTAAGCTCCATAATTCTGCGTTCGCGTTCGGAAAGCCGCCCGAGAGCAATCCCGAGCAGTTTTCTGTCGGTCTCTGCCTCAATCTCTTTTTGTGTTAAGTCCTCATCCGTTCCAAGAATGTCCGACAGCAAAAGTTCATTTCCGTCCCAGTCAACATTTAACGGTTCGTCAATCGATACCTCTGTTTGTTTGCCGTTATTTTTACGAAGATACATAAGTATTTCGTTTTCGATACATCGTGATGCGTAAGTCGCGAGCTTTATGTTTTTGTCTGTGTTAAAGGTGTTGATTGCCTTTATAAGCCCGATACTGCCTATTGAAACAAGGTCGTCTATCGGGATACCCGTGTTTTCGAATTTACGGGCTATGTACACAACGAGCCGCAGATTGTGCTCAATGAGAATCTTCCGCGCCGCGGCGCGTTTATCGGGATTCGAAAGGTCGTTCAAATAACGGTTTTCAATATCCTTGGAAAGCGGCGGAGGAAGTGTTTCGCCACTGCCTACATAGTGCACTTCGCCGAGAATAAGCCGTCTGAGCAGGTTTGCCGCCGCAGCGGGGAGGAATGTGAGCTTGGATAAAAATTCAAATTTTTTGGTGAGTATCATTGTTTATCTTCCTTTCCGAAGTTTGGTTTTTGTACTTAAATATATTAATGCCCGACAGAATATTCTCTCCGTTCGCGGTCGGCAATATATCCTCGGTTGCATCGGGATTTATAATTGCGTTATACAGACCGTCCCGACTTAATTTGTTTAAAGACAGGACAACGGGAGAGGGATTTTTGAGACGATACGATTCATTTTCCCCTTCGGTTTTTTCGGGGAAAATCAAAGGCAGTGATTTTTCTCCGGCTGCGGTCAAAACGGTTATTTCGGAGTTGATGGGCGGAATATCGGCAAAAATCCTTTTATCGGCAACAATAACTGCATCGCCGCTCAACGGTTCACAAAGGCAGCATCCGGTGTCGATAAGCGCTTTCAGCCGATAGCACCTGTTTAAATATGTAACATCTATATCCATAATCATACGTTCTCTCGAAAGATTTCGAATCGTCATTTTTTTCATCAGTCTCAGCATAGAGTATAATAATATGCATCCGATAATCGAAATTAATGGCGTTGCGTTGCCAAATCCATTATTCGGTGATGTTATGTAATCATACGGAGATTCCGTATAGGATATGGTGTACATTATACCGCCCAGCAACAGAGCGGAACACCAAAATACCGCAAAGGTTTTCGGATAACCCGATTTTCCGAAAACAAAAAGCAAGGTTAAACAGCATACTGTTGCTTTAGGAATGATTCCGTATAAAAACGAAACGCTCTCAAAAACAGAGCCGAGCGAATACAGAGATAGAAAGACCGCGCCGAGCATAATCCTTATACAGCCTGTATTTCGTTTGGTAAAGAGCTGTACAAAGAATAACAGTGCGCTGTCCGCAAAGAAATTTATCATAAACAGACTGTCGATATATACGGTCACCTAAATCACCTCACTTTTTTTGCCTGTCTTGATTATATTATACTATTTATAACAAAAAAATTTTGTCAAAACATAGGGCGTAAATAATTTTCCGAACGACACAAAAAGAGCCGATTCTTATATTTTCGACTCGGGGTGATATTTTGTGATAGCATGAGTGAAAAAACACGGAAAACAAATTAATTTTTCGAGTAAATCTGTAAAGTAAATTTGCTATACAGATAAAAGTTAATTTTAAATAATTTGCCATAACATAAGCAATAATTTAAAATATTAATTTAATTTCCATTGTAAAGCAAAAATGCTTTACAATGGAAATTACAGTTTTTGAATATTAATGCCGACAGATGACAGCTTTTTATCAAAATTTTCATATCCGCGTTCAATATAGTCGATGTTGCATATCTCGGTTTCGCCTTGTGCGGCGAGGGCGGCAATAACCAATGCCGCACCGGCGCGCAAATCTGTTGCCTTGACTTTGGCACCGCTGAGTTTTTTTATTCCGTCGATTACGGCGGTTCTGCCGTCGGTTTTGATTTTTGCACCCATTCTCAAAAGCTCGGGGACTTGCATAAACCTGTTTTCAAAGACGGTTTCCACAACCACTCCCGTTCCGTCCGCAACGCTCATAAGCGACATAAATTGTGCCTGCATATCGGTGGGAAAACCGGGGTACGGAAGTGTCTTTATATCCACGGCGCGGAATTTTTCGCATGGTAGGATCTCAATACTGTCATACTTTGCTTTATAATGGTCGGTAACCGAGTCGTGACAGACGGATTCGTTTATTTCAAACCCCATTTCATTCAGTTTGGCAACTATGGGTTTCAAGTGTCCGCAAATCACGTTTTCAAGAGACAGTCTGCACCTGCTCGCCGCGGCGGCGAGTAAAAAAGTTCCCGCCTCTATACGGTCGGGAATTACCGTATATTCAACCGAGTGCAGCTTTTTGACGCCGTTTATAACAATTGTTTCGCACCCTACGCCGTGTATATCCGCACCCATTGCACAGAGAAAATCGGCAAGGTCTGTCACTTCGGGTTCGGTGGCGGCGTTTTCGATAATTGTTTGCCCATGTGCCAGACACGCGGCGGTCATAATATTTTCCGTTGCGCCCACGCTGGGAAAGTCAAGGTATATTTTGGCTGAGTTCAGCCTGTCGCACTTTAATTCGACATATCCGTGACCCTGCTTTATTTTTGCACCCATTGCCTTAAAACCTTTAAGGTGCAGGTCGATAGGTCTTGCGCCGATGGCACATCCGCCGGGCATGGGAATTTTAATTTTGCCGCGCTTGGCAAGAAGCGGACCGATTATCAAAAATGATGCGCGAAGTTTTGTTGCGCTGTCGAGATTGTTTGATTTTAAAGAGGAGGATTGCGGCTCTATCGTTAGTGTGTTTGACGCTTCGAAACTGTATTTTGCCCCCGATGCGGCAATCAGCGCGCACATATTCCGAATATCCGTAAGCTGTGGAATATTGTGCAGGGTTGTTTTTTCGTCCGATAAAAGGGATGCCGCGATAATCGGCAAAGCCGCGTTTTTTGAACCACTTATTTTTATTTCTCCCTCGGGTTTTGAACCCGGAGTAATCAAGTATGATGCCATGGTGAATAACCTCCGTTTTGCGATTTGCTGAACTAATTTGTATTATTTACAAATTTTGTTTATGTATACAGCCACGCATAAATTAAAGGTGGCTGCGCAATAATATTATTCGGTAAAAAATATTAAATTAAAATCGGGACATAAACCCGACAGAGAATTGCCGCAGACGGCGGTATGGCATTATCCATAATATCTCACCTCCGATTAAAACCGAATTTTTTCTGTGTATTTAGTGTTGTCCGAGCGGTGGATAATATGTGATAGAAATTGATAAAATAATTGTCACAAACGAAATAAAAAGGCTGTTTTGACAGATAAAAATCTGTTTAAAACAGCCTTTTACATTATTTAACTAAAATTAATTCAAAACTCATCAAAAACTATTTTTTGCTTTTCGAAACAGGTTTTTCAGATTTTTTAACAACAGCACTCGGTGCTGATTTAACTTTGGGAACAGCGGATGTCTTAACGGTTTCGGCGGAGACTTTCTTTTTCTTTTCGACCGTGTTTGCCAAAGGATTTACCGCTTTTGAAGGGGTTTTAACGTCTGCGCTTTTTGCGCTTGCGGAAGTCTCGGATGTCTTTGCCATCTTTTGGGTTTTGGTTTCCGCTTTCGGTTCGGATTTTTTCGCCTTTGCTGTCGGTTTGGTTTCTTTCGGTGTCTTTGGTGTTGCTTTTTTTACCGGCGGCTTGTCCTGAGGTACGATTCCGCAAACCGCAGCAGCGGCAGAGCGATTTCCGTAAATTTCAGCCAACCCTTTGGATAAGGCATCATCTAAGCTGAGCCGACCGTCCGTTAATTTTAAAAATGTCTGATACGAGAGCGAAACGGCAGCATCGTTGTCAAAATAATCATACGGTTGAACATCTAAAAATCCGTCGGAATATTTCAGATAAAAAATTCCGTGTGAATCTTTGTTAGTAAGCGTGACCTGAATTGCAAAGCTGTCGTAATCCTGAGAAATCTTTGCTTTTCCGTCAAGCTTTTCTTTAATTTTATCGAACGCCTGGATATAAGTCATAAATTTCACCAACCTTTTCAGTATTAGAATTTTGCCGAAACAAATTTCTTTTTTATAAAGTATATCACCAATACCATTTTATGTCAATAGTGTATTTGACTTTGTTTATGCTATTTGTTTAAAGCGGATACAAAATGTTTGTGCAAGCTGTATATTTCTGTGCAATTGTGCATTATATAAGCGCAGAATTTGATTTTTTATGTAAGTAAAAAACAAATTCAAAAAATATTTTATTTTTCTATTGAAATTATTGAGGTTTTTTGGTAAAATAGATATAATATTGATAAAATAGTCGGAAAATATTTCCGAAAGACATTTAAAAGACATTAAGAGGTAGATAACCGTATGAATAATTCAAAAAAAAGAATTATTACAGATTGTGCAATCTGCGCCGCTTTGACCGTGATATTGACGGTTGCGGCGATATATGTACCGCCGATTTGGTTTATAACATATTTTGTGTGCGGAACGCCTGTTGCGTACATTGTGTTCAAACACGGACTTTCGGCAGGTGTGATAACCGCGCTGTGCGCCGTTTTATCGGTTATGGCTGTTGTAAATATCGGGGTTGGCGTTATCGCTGCGGCCGCTGTTTATATTTTGCCTGCGCTTGTGTTTTCGGGTTGTTACAAAAATTTCGGAGCGAACGGCTTTTATTCGACGCTTTGCTCTGCGGCGATTGTTTATCTGATTATTTTTACCTTGCTTGCAAGAACCCTGAACGGTGACGGAAACGGTATTCGTGATATGCTTACGGCATCGGCGGGGTCGGTAACGGAATCGTTTAAACAATCTTTTGCGGCGGCCGGGAGAGATTTTTCTTCATTCGAGAAAATCTTTTCCGATGCGTTTGAAATGACAATCGAAATGATTTTAAGGTATATACCGGCGATTTTGATATGCGCTTCTGCCGTTTCGGCATACATTATGATTATGATTAACATCTTTATCATAAAACGCTTTACGGGGGCGAATATAGAATATCCTCCGTTTTGCACAATCGGCGGAACGCGGAGAATGTGCTTTGCGACAATGATTGCATATGTTGTCGCTCTGCTTTCGGATGAAAAATCAATTATCGGAATAACCGCGGCAAATGCGGCGGCGATTTTTACCGCGGCTTTCACAATATGCGGACTTTCAACGGTTGATTTTATGTTCAGGAATAAAGTTCAATCGGGATACGCGCGTGCGGCGATATATGTCGGCACAATGGTTATAGGCTTTCCGCTTTTATCGTTGGCGGCCGAAATAATTGCTTTTCTCGGCTTTTTTGACGCAATGAATTCGATACGAAGCTTTATTATTTTTGTAAACAGAAACACGAATATCCGAAACGGAAATATTTTAAAACGTTCGGACAGAGGTGAACAAGACAGTAAACACGACAATCCGAGTGATTCGGACAGGTCGGACGGAAACGGTAATAACGAGCGGAGGCAGTAAGGCTTATGAAAGGCATCGGTAAAAGAAGTGATACAAAAAAATCTTCGCGGTCTGTAATTGAGGACAATCTTATAAGATTTGAACTTCGCAGCGGAGCGAGAAACACCGTAATATGCAGCGCCCTGTTAATTATTCTGGGCGTTATAGGCTTTTGTTTGGGAATAAAAGACGCCTACCTTGCGATAAGAATTATTTCGATAATTTCGTTTATTGCCGGGGTGATGATTTTTGTTTCGGGCATAATTCTTATGATGCGCCGCAGAAACAATCTCTTTAAATATATTGAGCGGTTTTCGTTCGGCGTAAACAATTCGATAAAGGCAGCGGTATTGAGCTTTCACGACCCCATTACCGTTGTAAACGAGAATGGAATTATACAGTGGTACAACAAGAAATTTTCGGAGCTGTGCGGCGAAAAAAATCTTTACGGCGCGGATTTAAAACAAATTTTTCCGGAAATCAGCCTTTCGGCTTTCCTCGGCGGCAGCCGTTCTGTTTGCGGATTTTCATATAACGGTCGGGATTTTATTCTGCACGGTGATGCGATTGTTTGTTCAGCCGACGATAATGAAACAACGCTGATAAGCATAAGCTTTTCGGATATTAGCGATGTTACTCGTTTGCAAAAGCAGATAGAGGATAAAAAAGCTGTTGTCGTCCATGCGATAATCGATAACTATGACGAGGTTTTAAAAGAAACGCCGAATACCAATCACGGAATGCTCGTCGGTGACATTGAACGCTGTATAAGCCTTTGGGTTGAAAAAGGAGAAGGTATTTATCGGCGTTATGAGCGCGATAAGTTCATTATATTATTTGAGGACTCAAAATTCGAGATGCTCGCCGGTGAACGATTTACCGTATTGAGTGACATAAAAGAGATAAATCAGCAAAACAAAATACCCGTTACACTGAGCATAGGCGCGTCTACCGCCGGGGATAATCTCAAAGAGAATGAAATCATTGCGTCATCAGCATTGGATATGGCCCTCGGACGCGGCGGCGACCAAGCAGTATTGAAAGATGTAAGCGGTTATAAGTTTTACGGCGCGAGAAGTCTCGGCGTTGAAAAGACAACCAAGGTTAAAGCGAGAGTTGTGGCACACAATTTGTGTTCGCTGATAGATTCCGCCGACAAAGTAATACTTATGGGACATAAAAATTCCGATTATGACAGCTTTGGCGCAGCAATCGGTTTATACCGCGCGGCGGTTGACAGAAACAAAAAGGCATATATCGCAATGAACCGCGGGATATGTAATGTTGAAGAGATTTTACCCGATATTTTGATGCACGAGGAATATTCGGACTGTATCATAGGGCATGACAGAGCAATGGCGATTACGGATGAAAACACTTTGCTGATTATTGTGGATACACACAGAGCCGCTATGGTTGAATACACCGAACTTTTGTCACAAACAAAAAAAGTTGCTCTTATCGACCATCACAGACGCTGTGAAGATTTTATAGATAACACCGTTTTGACATATCACGAGCCTTACGCATCGTCAACGTGCGAAATGGTGACAGAAATCCTTCAATATATGGATTCGACCCACGATATATCGGTGTATGAGGCAGAGGCTTTATATTGCGGAATATATATGGATACCAAGGCTTTTACTTTTAAAACGGGCGCGAGAACCTTTGAGGCGGCGGCGTATTTGAGGAAGAAAGGCGTTGACCCCGTTGGAGTCAGAAAGCTTTTCCGCAACGATATATCTATGTATATTCAAAAATCAAAGATTATCAGCAATGCCAAGGTGTATCGCGACAATATTGCGATTGCGATATGTGACGAGCCGACAAAAAATGTTTCAATTGTTGTTGCACAGGCGGCGGATGATTTGCTTAACATAAACGGCGTTGAGGCGGCTTTTGTACTTGCACAAGTCGGAACAAGGGTTATTATAAGCGGTCGCTCTCTCGGGGCGATTAATGTTCAGCTTATTTTAGAAGTACTCGGCGGCGGAGGCCACAGCACCATTGCCGGTGCTCAGCTCGAAAACAACAGCTTATCCATTGCCGAGCTTAGGCTTCATAACGCAATTGATGAGGTTTTATTTGAATAAACCGTTTTAAACGCATTCCGTTTCGGTTCGCATTCGGAATGACAGTAATATTTTTGCGGACGGAAAGGTGATTAACAATTATGAAAGTAATTTTGACAAAGGATGTAAAATCGCAGGGCAAAAAAGGCGATTTGATTAATGTAAGCGATGGCTATGCGAATAATTTCCTGTTGCCTAAGGGTTTGGCTGTGCCTGCCACAAAACAGGCGGTAAATGAGCTTGAAGGTAAAAAAGGTGCGGAACAATATCATAAAAATGTTGAGGAACAAAAGGCGAAAAATATTGCCGACAGACTTAGCGAGATAAAAGTTTCGCTGTCCGCAAAAGCCGGAAAAGAGGGTAAGCTTTTCGGCTCGATTACCTCAAAGGACATTGCCGAGGCTTTGGAAAAACAGTTTAACATAAAAGTTGATAAGCGTAAGATTGACCTGCCCGACGGAATAAAGACCTGCGGCATAAGAGAGGTAAAGGTTACGCTTTATCCCAAAGTGGTCGGAACTTTTAAAGTTGAAGTAACAGAGTCAAAATAAGCGATAGAAAAATTTATTCGAGAGGAGGAGCGGAAAAGTGGAAGATGAATTAAACCCGAATTTTGACGCGGAATTCGGCGAACCGAATTATTCGGCGATTGCGCCGACCGAACAAGTGTCGCGGCGCGTTCCGTTCAGCGATGAGGCCGAACGTTCGGTTGTCGGTACGATGTTTTTGAATAAGGACTGTATCCCGGATGTTATCGGAATTGTTAAAGAAACCGATTTTTATACCGAACGTCATGCAGAGCTGTACAGAGCGATTTGTCAGCTTTATGACCTCGGTAAGCCGATAGACCTTGTTACATTAAAAGAACAGCTGACGTTGATGGGAACTCTTGAAAAAATCGGCGGTATTGAATATGTGGTCGATGTTGCCAACTCCGTTCCGTCAATCGAAAGTGTAAAGTACTATGCCGAGATAGTAAAGGATAAGGCTGTTCAAAGAAGTCTTATTCGTTTGGCATCGACAATAGAGGACAGCTGTTATGCCGGCAATCGTGAGACCGATGAAATAATCAAAACGGCACAGCAGGATATAATAGATATAACCCAAGGCAGGACAACCAAAGGTCTTGTTCCCCTCGGGATATATATAAACGAAAGCGTTGAGCTTTTGGATAAGCTTTCCCAAAAAAGTGATACAATAACCGGAATCCCGACGGGATTTATCGATGTTGACAAAAAAACATCGGGCTTGCATAATGCCGAGCTGATACTGATTGCCGGGCGGCCCGGTATGGGTAAGTCGAGTTTTGCGCTGAATATAGCGCAAAATGTCGCCGTACAGGCTCATAAAAACGTTGCGGTATTCAGTCTTGAAATGCCCGGCATTCAGATTGCAAACAGAATGTTATCCTGTGAGGCGAAGATAAGTTCCGAAAGGATAAAAAAGGGTGACCTTCGCGATGAGGACTGGGGTAAGCTTGCCTCGGCAACGGAAATTCTCAGCCGAAGCGGAATTTATATAGATGATACGTCAAGTATTACCGCAACGGAGATTGGCGCGCGCTGTCGAAAGCTTATGCTTGAAAAAGGACTTGATTTGGTCGTTATCGACTATCTTCAGCTTATGTCCGCATCGGGGCGCGGCGGCGGAAACCGTTCGCAAGAGGTTGCCGAGATTTCGAGAAGTCTTAAAGTCCTTGCAAATGATTTGAACATACCTCTTATCGCTCTGTCACAGCTCAGCCGTTCGTCCGATAAGGAAAAAAGAGAGCCTGTTTTGAGTGACCTTCGTGATTCGGGTGCGATAGAACAGGATGCGGATATAGTAATCTTTCTTCATCGTGACGGTTATTATAACCCTGATTCGGAAGAGCCGAACAAGACAAAGTGCAACTTTGCCAAATACAGAAACGGTGAGGTCGGACCTGTCGATTTGACGTGGCTCGGCGAATACACTTCTTTTTCGGATTGGAGCGGTCGCAGTGAGTAAAACGGATAATGAAATATTGCTTGATGTAAAAGCCGCAATCGCTGAAAACGGATTGATTGAAAAAGGCGACAAAGTTCTGGTTGCCCTGTCGGGCGGTGCGGATTCGGTTTGCCTTCTCGATTTGCTTTGCAGACTCAGGGGTGAACTTTCATTCGATATTGCCGCTGCGCATTTAAATCATATGATACGCGGTGATGAGGCGAATCGCGATGAAGCATATGCGGCTGAGCTTTGTACACAACTCGATATTCCGTTTTATGCCGAAAGGTCGGATGTGCCGAGAATTGCAAAAGAAAAGGGCGTATCCGAGGAGCTTGCCGGGCGCGAGACAAGATACGACTTTTTCGCTCGGGTTTGTCGAAAGAACGGTTTTAACAAAATTGCAACGGCTCACAATAAAAATGACCGTGCGGAAACCGTTTTAATGCGGATTATGCGCGGCACGGGCATAGACGGATTGGGCAGTATTAAATACAAAAGAGATAACATAATCCGTCCGATTTTGGGCGTTGAACGCAAGGATATTGAAAGCTATTGTGCGGAGAGAAACTTAAAGTTTTGTACCGATTCGACAAACTTTGAGTCCGAATACACGAGAAATAAAGTCAGAAATGAGCTTTTGCCGATGATTGAAAAGAATTTCAATCCCGGAATAGTATCGACACTGTGCCAGCTCGCCGATAACGCGTCTGAGGATGCCGCATTTATAAATGGCTATGCGAAGCGGCTTTATCAGCGGATAAACAGTCCTCTTCCGAACCGAAAACCTGTTGTGCTTGATATAAAATCGCTTAAATTAGTCGAAAAAAGCATAAGAAACAGGCTTATCTTGATTGCCACACGAGAAGTTATGGGTGATGGATACTCGCCCGAGAGGGTGCATTTTGAAAGCGTAAACGCTCTGCTTGACAAAGAAACGGGCGCGGTGGCGGTTTTGCCATCGGGACTTCGCGTGAATGTGAAATACGGCTGGCTTGAATTTATTACGGAAGCAGATGAACAAGAGCTGATGAAATCGCACAGCTATTCGTATGAGATAGATTTGGACGATGTGATAAAGACGGATGTTACCGACATCGGCGAAATTACGGTTGCGCGAACGGATTTAAAAGATTCGGACAAAGCAACGTCAATCGATGATTTTAATATAAGAATGAGTGTTACCGACCCGCATACAAAACTCGGTAAGAACCAGATGATGCTTGATTTTGATATGCTGGAGGACAAAACACTTTGTATAAGAAACAGGCGTATCGGTGATAAAATCGTTCTTTTTAAGGACGGCAGACGCAAAAAGCTTAAAAGCTATTGGATAGACAAAAAAGTTCCGCAAAGCCAACGGGGTAAAATTCCGCTGCTTTGCGCGGATAATGAAATAGCAGCAATTATCGGTGACAGAGTTGCCGAAAACTATAAAGTAAAAAAATCCACTCAAAGGGGGCTTTTGATCAGTTATGGGTCAAAAAATGAAAATAGGTAAAATTATGATAAAGGAAAACGAGCTGAATGCTCGCGTTTCGGAATTGGCAGAGATGATAAACAAAGATTACGGAGACCGTGAACTTGTTGTAATCGGAGTTTTAAAGGGTTGTTTCGTGTTCATGGCGGATTTGATAAAAAAAATCAAGTCTGATGTCAGAGTTTATTTTATGGAAATTTCGAGCTATCAGTCCGGAACGGTCAGCAACGGAAAAATCACTATCAAAAAGGATTTGGATGTTGATATAGAGGGCAAAGATGTATTAATAGCGGAGGATATAATCGATTCGGGAAATACGCTTTCACAGCTGACGGAAATATTGAAAGAGCGCAAGCCGAATTCGATTAAGGTCTGCACTTTGCTCAGCAAGCCTGCACGCCGCCAAGTTGAGTTTGAGGCCGATTATACAGGTTTTGAAATAGAAGATAAATTTATTATCGGTTACGGTTTGGACTGCGCCGAACAGTTCAGACAGCTGCCGTACATAGCGGAGGTCGAATTATATGATTGATAAGATTAAAGAGTACACAGACGATGCCGTTGATTTTGCGGCGCCGTACATTCAATCGGCTCATAAAAAGGCCGCAGAGAACGCCAAGTTTCTGAAGAAATATTTATTTAAAAATGCGAGGAACAAAGTCAAAGCCGCAAAGAGATACAGATTTATTACCAAACTCAAAAGGGTATTGGAACTTGTTTCATCGGCTTTATTGCTTGCCGCATCGGTTTTGGCGCTTGTATCGCTGATTAAGATTAAGATTGACGATAATAATGCTGATTAACAAACTTTAAAAAGTGAGCGTTTTATACCAAAACGGTATAACTAAATAAAATTTGACAGCTTTGCGCCGCAGAATGCGGCAGATAAGGAGATTAATATGGATATTACAACTATGTTTTCCGAAAAGGTTTCACAGCTTGAAGGTTCAGCTATCAGAGAAATGTTTAAGCTGATGGCAAAACCGGGAATGATTTCATTTGCCGGCGGTTCGCCGGATTCCGCACTGTTCCCCAACAACGAATTGTCGGAAATAGCAGCGGAAATATTGCGTGACCACGGTGCGGAAGCTCTGCAATACGGTATTACAGAGGGATATACCCCTTTGCGCAATTGGGTGGTTGACAGACTTACCTCACAGGGGATAGATTGTTGTTTTGATAACACAATCATCGTATCTGGCGGACAGCAAGGCATTGACCTTGCCGCAAAATCGCTGCTCAACGCCGGTGACGGAGTAATATGCGAAGAACCGAGCTTTATCGGCGGTCTTAACTGTTTTAAATCATACAATGCAGAGATTTACGGCGTTGAGGTTAAGGATGACGGAATAGATACCGAGGCACTTGAAGAAGTTTTAAAAACTCACGACAATATAAAAGTATTGTACACCATTGCGACATTCCAAAACCCGTCGGGTATAACTATGTCGCTTGAAAAGCGCAAGAAAGTTTTGGAGCTTGCAGAGAAATATAATTTTGTGATTTTTGAGGATAACCCCTACGGCGAACTTCGTTTTTCGGGTCAACCCGTGCCGACAATCAAGTCGCTTGACAAGTACGGCAGAGTGGTATATTTCGGGTCATTCTCAAAGATTTTGTCACCGGGTATCAGAATCGGATTCACAACCGCTCCGCAAGAGCTTATAAATAAGATGGTTATATGCAAACAGGTACAGGACGTTCACACGCCCGTTATCACTCAAATGATTGCGTATGAATTTTTCACACGCTATTCAATAGAGGAGCATATAGCAAAGATTCGTGCGGCATACGGCGAAAAGTGCAACTTGATGATGAGCTTAATGGATGAACTTTTCCCGGAATGCGTATCGCATACACGCCCCGAGGGCGGAATGTTCCTGTTCTGTACAATGCCTGACGGAATTGACAGCAAAGAGCTTTTAAAAGCGGCAATAGACAAAAACGTTGCATTTGTACCGGGCGCAACCACGATGATAAACACGGATAAGATTTACAGCAGCTTTCGTATGAATTATTCGATGGCATCGAAAGAACAGATAAAACAGGGTATAACAATCCTTGCCGATGTTTTAAACGAAGCGGTTAAAAATCTTTAAAAACGAGAATGCTTGATATTGTCGGTTTCCGGCATCAGCATACACAAGGAGAAAAATAATGTCAGATAATATTACACCAAAAAAGAGAATACTGAGCGGTATTCAGCCATCGGGCGCGGTAACGCTCGGAAATTACGTAGGAGCACTGCGCAACTGGGTTGAGCTGCAAAAATCGGATGAGTATGAATGTTATTTTATGCTTGCGGATTTGCATACCATTACCGTTCGCCAAGAAGCAAAAGTACTCAGAAAAAACGCAATCGATTTGCTTGCTCTGTTTCTTGCCGCAGGCATTGACCCTAAAAAAAGCCCCGTGTTCTTTCAGTCACATATCCCGGCACACGTTCAGCTGTCGTGGGTGTTGAGCTGTAACACATATATGGGGGAGCTTTCGCGTATGACACAGTTCAAAGACAAGAGCCGCAAGCACGCTGATAATATAAACGCAGGATTATTCACATATCCCGTTCTTATGGCGGCGGATATACTTTTGTACCAAGCCGACCTCGTTCCTGTCGGAGAAGACCAAAAACAGCATCTTGAGATAACACGGGATATTGCCAAACGATTTAACAATGCGTACAGCGAAACGTTCAAGATTCCCGAACCGTATATTCCGAAAGTCGGGGCGAGAATAATGAGCCTTCAGGATCCGACTCAAAAGATGTCAAAATCCGACCCGAACGAAAATGCGTATATTCTGCTTTTGGACAAGCCCGATGCAATCGTGCGCAAGATTAAACGTGCCGTTACCGATTCAGGTTCTGAGGTTCGCCGCGGCGAAGGCAAAGAGGGAATCGAGAACCTTATGAGCATTTACGGCGCGGTTACGGGTAAGACGATGGAAGAAACCGAAGCCGAGTTTGAAGGAAAAGGATACGGAGTATTCAAATCCGCGGTTGCCGATGCCGTTGTTGCGGCACTTGAACCGATTCAAAAGAGGTATGCAGAACTGACAGCGAGCCGTGATTATCTCGAAGATGTTTACCGCAGCGGTGCGCAGATTGCGGAGAGAACCGCGTTCAAGACGATAGCAAAGGTATATCGCAAGGTTGGATTTATACAGCCGTAATATATTAAATGCCGCTTTTATCGGCGTCATTTAATAGTTGGAGGAATGACTATGTTTTACGGAAGTGAAATGGTTTTCAGTAACAAAATATTTGTATTTTTTGCACTTGCGGTCGCGTTTTTGATTTCGTTCGCCGCAACACCGATGGTTATATCACTTGCCCATAAAATTAACGCAATTGATGTGCCTAAGGATAAGCGCCGCGTTCATAAAAAACCGATTCCGCTAATTGGCGGACTTGCGATTTTTTACGGATTTATAGTAAGCGTTTTATGCTTTGCCGAACTTGACAGAGAAACGGCAGGAATTTTGATAGGGTGCGTTATTATTGTGACGGTCGGCATTATTGATGATATTACCGATATGAAGGCAATAATCAAGCTTTTGTGCCAGATTATTGCGGCTGCGATAGTTGTTTATTCGGGCGTGCGAATCGAGATGTTTGCAAACCCGTTTGCACGCTGGTTCGGCGGACCGCCGTATATATTTATGAATTATTGGGTATCGGTTGCCGTTACGATGTTTTGGATAACGGGTATCTGCAACGCGGTTAATCTTATAGACGGTCTTGACGGTCTTGCGGTCGGCGTGTCATCGATTGCATCAATTTGTATGCTTGTTATGACGATGCTGAGTCAAAACATAAACGTTGCTATCATCACTGCGGCGGTCGCAGGCGCAGGATTCGGATTTTTGCCGTATAACTTTAATCCGGCAAAAATCTTTATGGGCGACACGGGCGCGTTGTTTTTAGGATTTATCCTTGCGTGTATATCGATTCAGGGATTCCTGAAACTTTCGGCGATAATATCATTCGCCGTGCCGATTATCGTCCTCGGACTTCCGATATTCGACACGCTGTTCGCCATTATAAGACGTGTCCTTACGGGAAGGTCGCCGATGTCACCCGACAGGGGGCATCTGCATCACAGGCTTTTGGATATGGGATTTTCTCAAAAGCAGACCGTTGCCATTTTGTACACAATAACGGCGGTTTTGTGTCTCACGGCTGTTGTAATATCGACACGCGGATATAAAAGAGGTATCTTCCTTATTTTGTCGGTTATGGTAATAATCTTAGCATCGCTCAAATTTATGAGCGAGCTTAAAAATCCCGAGCAAAATTCGGAAAGCTGTACTGCGGACAGCACAGACGAAATAAAAATCGAATCGGCAAAAACGGTTGCCGATTCAACAGAAAATAAAGAATAATTAACGATTGTGCCGCACATCGGCGCGGCAGGTCTGAAAGGAAAAATTATGAGTAAAATTCGAGTAATGTCAATATTCGGAACAAGACCGGAGGCAATCAAAATGGCTCCGCTTGTAAAGGAGTTAGAGGCTCATCCCGATAAAATCGAGTCAATAGTTTGCGTTACGGCTCAGCACCGTGAGATGCTTGACCAGGTTTTGGATATTTTTAATATCAAACCCGATTATGACCTTGATATAATGAAAAGCCGTCAAACGCTGATTGATATAGTTACGCGGTCGCTGAGCGGTCTCGATGAGGTTATGAAAGAGGCAAAGCCTGACATTGTGTTGGTTCACGGCGATACGTCAACGACTTTTGTCGGCTCGCTTGCGGCGTTTTATAATCAAATTGCGGTCGGACACGTTGAAGCGGGACTTAGAACCTATAACAAATACTTTCCGTATCCCGAGGAGGTAAACCGCAGAATAACGGGCGTGATTGCCGATATGCATTTTGCGCCGACACAGCGAAATTATAATAATCTTATATCAGAGAAAACCGACCCGTCAACTGTTTATATAACGGGCAATACAGTGGTTGACGCGCTTAAAACGACGGTTCGCGACAATTATGAATTTAAAGACGAAACCCTTGCCGGTATGGAATGGGACAAAAAGCGTGTAATCGTTATGACGGCGCACAGACGCGAAAACCTCGGTAAACCGCTTGAAAATATATGCCGCGCGGTCCGCCGAATTGTTGAAAAGTTTGATGATGTCGAGGTCGTGTACCCCGTACATTTGAACCCTGCGGTTCAAAATACGGTACGGTCAATACTCGGCGGCGTTGACCGCGTAAAACTGATTGACCCGGTTAATGCCGATGAGCTTCATAATGCAATTAAGCGCGGCTTTCTCGTATTGACCGACTCGGGCGGATTACAGGAGGAAGCCCCGTCGCTCGGCAAGCCGGTTCTTGTCCTTCGCAACGAAACCGAACGCCCCGAGGCGGTTGAAGCGGGAACGGTAAAAATCGCAGGCGTGGACGAGGATAACATATTTAATATGACCTGTGAGCTTTTGACCGATGACGCTGCATATCATGAAATGGCAAAGGCAGTCAATCCTTACGGAGACGGTCATGCGTCAGAGAGAATCGTTGCGGCGATAATCGATAAATTTTCGGACAAATAATTGACAAATAATTTAAAAAGGCGGTTGTAAAAATGGAAGTAAGCTCAAATTTCAATAATGATTATATCGCAGTGGTGGCGGAAGAGGACGGCGTAACGATAATCGGCCTTACAAGCGGCAGAGATACAAAATTTCATCATACCGAAAAGCTTGATAAGGGCGAGGCGTTTATCTGTCAGTTCACCGATGTTACAACGGCGATAAAAATAAGAGGAAAAGCGAAAGTTCTTACCGGAATGGGAAGTTTTGAAACGGGCGAATAGAGTTCGGACGTTAAAATTCTATATAAGGCAGAGAGATAAAATATGTACAGAACAAAAATAGATGTCAGATACAGCGAAACCGATAAAATGGGAATAGTGTACCATGCGAATTATTTTCCGTGGTTTGAGGTCGCGCGCAGCAGGTTTGCAATCGAACACGGTATGAATTATGCCGAAACGGAAAATCGCGGACTTATGATGCCGCTTGCCGATTGCTATTGCAAGTTTATAAAAAGCGCGGTGTACGGCGACAGCGTGTATGTCGATACCGAAATATCGTATCTCGGTGTTGCCAAGTGCAGATTTGATTTTGTTGTCCGCCGCGCATCGGACGAAGCGCTTTTGGCAAAGGGTTATACGACCCACGCTTTTACCGATACGGATTTAAGACCGCTGAATCTGAAAAAACGTTATCCCGATGTCTATGAAAAGCTTTTGGAAATGCGAGGTGAAACACAATGATACCGAATATTCTGACCACAGCACGGGTTGCGATGGTTCCTTTGTTCGCGTATTTTATGCTGATTGAAAATAATCCGTATGCAGGCGCGTTGATATTTGTGCTTGCCGGAATAACCGATGTAATAGACGGATTTATCGCGCGGCATTTTAATATGATAACGAATTTCGGAATGATTTATGACCCGTTCGCCGATAAATTGATGCAGATAACGGCGATTGTGTGCCTTGCTGTTCGGAATTATATTCCGAAATGGCTTTTGATAATCGTTATTGCCAAAGAGGTAACGATGATTATAACGGGCGGAATCCTGTATTTGAGAAAAATAGTTGTTCGCTCGAATTGGTACGGGAAAGCGGCGACGGTCATATTTTATGCCGCCGTACTTTGCATAATTCTTTGGGGCGAGGATAAGATGCCGCCTCCGGCGATGTATGCGTTTGTCGCAATAATAATTTTGGCAATGCTGTTTGCGGCTGTAGGTTATGTTGTCGATACCATACGCCATTATGACGAAAAGCGCGTCTGACGGCATTTAAACACTTTATATTTCGGTGAAAGGCGGTATTAATTATGGATAAACAGGCAAAAGAGGCGAAAGAACTTGTAAAGCAGATGACCTTTACACAAAAAATCAAGCATTTTTGGGATTATTATAAAATCCATACAATAGTAACGCTCGTTGTGCTTATGCTTATCGGCGTTACGGTTTATCAGGTCGTGTCCAATAAAGAGTATGATTTGCCGATAGAGTTTTTCGGCGAAAAGATGATAACCGATGAACAGGCAGCGGCGCTTGAAAGCTATCTTAAGGATTACGTTGATGATATAGACGGTGACGGCAAAGTAACCGTACATCTGACAAGAACGGGGTCTTTGTCGCAAATGGGCGCAGCAGGCTATGGCAGCATAAAATTTACGGCAGAGCTTGCCGCAGGCCAGTACCAGATTTTCATCTTGGATGAGGATTTGTACAACAGCCTGAAATCAGGCAATAGCGGCGAAGACGAAATGCTTATCGAAAGCTTTGATATGCGCGAAAATGCCAAATGTGCTGAGATTCTCGGAATGACGGCGGATGACGAGCCGACATATTGGTGCTTGCTTAAAATGCCCGAAAAGATGAATGAAAAGCCCGAAAATCAAGGCAAGATTCAAAATGCGGAAAAGGCAACGGCGGCGATGAAACAATGACGAGCATCAAAAATATAAAATATATTGAATAATCGCCGTCCCCTGTTCCGCCGTGCCTACCGCGGCGGCAATGAAATATTTTATATTTTTGATTTTGATTGCAACAGGGATGTGGGTGTATATGCACCAATACTGTAGGGGCGGGCGTCCCCGACCGCCCGATCACACGAACAAACGGCGCAAATTATGCGGAATGCTATCAACCCCAAAAAACCTCGAAAAAATCGAGGTTTTTTGTTTTTGTGAAAGTGTTTCGGGGATAAAAACGGAATATGTAAGCTTGGTTGTTAATATTGAACAAAAAAATAGTTGAAATTCTGTTAATAAAGCCACTTGCTAAATTCTGATAGTTTGGTATAATTAGTATATAAAGTGTTGGTTAATTATATCAATTAAGGTATGGGGTTTATCCCTTTTGTGCTGTGGATTACGGCAAAAGACACAATTTTATCAAAATTAAATCCGGCTCGAACAGTATTTTATTCATCGGAGATTTATCCAAACAAGAGAGTAACGGGGGAACTTTAAAATGAAACAAAAAATTGCGGTTATGCTGATAATGATTATGACAGTAACGATGATGTTTTCGTCGTTTGCGTATGCGGAGGCAGACAATAAGGTCGGCATCAAAATTGAATTTGATAAAAAAGCATATGTAAAAGGCGAAACGGCAGCGGCAACATTAACTTTGACCGGTTTGAGCGGCGCAAAGCATGAGAGGCTTAAAATCGGTGCGTTTGAAACTCATTTAAAGTTTGATACGACTAAACTCACATATAAAGCGAGCGTTTTTGAAACCGACTTGTTCAGTGGTACGGAAAGCGACAAACTGACAAAGGAATTTCAGCCGACAAAAGATTATGCAAATGTTATTTTGGTTGCATTTGCATATGAAAGCGGAATTTCGCTCAATAGCGTTGATACAAACGGAAACCTTAAAATCGGTACTGTAAAATTTACGATTAATGACAACGCGAGCGACAAAGTGAGCGATAAAATCGAGATTGGGTTTCAAGAGAGCGCAGATACATATGTAACCGAGCTTGTACAACACGACCTTTCGAGCAAATTTGACATTACTGTTCCGCAGGAGGATTCAACGGCGGATATAAAAAATGTAATAGCCGAAAACGCATCGGCAACATTCGCGAACAATACGGTAAAAGGTTCAATTAATATAAGATTATCAAAAGGACAGGATGCGATTCTTATCGCACAGCTTTTCGATACGTCAACGGGATTGACAAAAGGAACGGTTGTTAAACCGAATCTTATGGATTCGGCAAATATAAACGATATAACATTTAACAATATATCGGATAAAACGAATCTTACGGTCAAATATTACCTTTGGGAATCATTCGCGAATATGAAGGCGTTGACAACGATTCAACCGATAGAGGTACAATAAAGAGAGGGCGCAATTACAATGATAAAGAGATTGAAACCGATATTCGCAATTTTACTTGCGATAACAGTATTGTGTTCGGCAACGGTTTTCGCGAATGCGGAACAGCCGAAATTACAACTATACTTTTCCCCGGGAATAATGAATGATACCAACGGCGAGATAAAAGTTGATGTTAATATGCGAAACTTTGATGTCGCGGTGTCAAAGTCACTCGGAAAAGTATGTGCGGTTACATTTTCTTTTGAATATGATATACAACAGTTTAATATAATGACAGAGGATAATCTGCCCAAAGTTATTTTGGATGATAAATCATTGGTTAAGAACAAAGCGGATATTGAATCAAAAATCGAAGATAATTCGATAACTTTTACATATATGGATTCAACGCTTAAAGATAACTTGATTGATAAAGACGGAACACTGTTTTCGTTTATGCTTGTTTCAACAAACCCAAAATCTCTTTGGAACTCATTTGATAAATATCCTTTGAGGTTCAAAGAGGACAGCATCGGCGTTGTTACATATTCGGACACATACACGGTCGGAAAAGTTTTTAATGTTGAGGGAATCGACATTTATGTCGGCGGATATAACATCGCACCGACTTTGGCGGCAAAAAGCGTCGGTAAGAAAATAACCTTTACGAAAGACGAATTAAATGTAAAGGTTGATGACTTTACACAGGACACAGATGTATCACCGTATATACAAAACGGCGAAATGATGATTCCTGTCAGGTATCTGACCGAAAATCTCGGAATGTCGGTTGAATGGAACGGCGATATATTAACCGCGGCGGCGTATGCGGAATATAAGACGCTTAAAATCGATATGAAAACCAAATCGATATTTGTTAATTCGGCAAAGGTATATAAGGATAGCGGCGAAACGGTAAAACCCGACGAATTGAGCGACAGAATATTCGTTCCGGTATCTCTTGTAAAAGACCTTTATCCGAACAGCACAATCACATCATCGGATAACTCGGTAACAATCTATGTGCCGTAAATCATAGATGAGGTGTGAAAAGGTACTTAAATATGAACCATTACGCAAATCCTAAATTAACTCATAATGCTCAAAAACTGAGAAAAAATATGACAAAAGAAGAAAAGCATTTGTGGTATGATTTTTTAAATATTTTGCCATATAGATTTTGCAGACAGAAAGTTATCGGCAAATACATAGTTGATTTCTATTGCGCAGAGTACAGACTCGTAATTGAGTTGGATGGTTCTCAGCATTATGAAGATGAAAATAAACAGAAGGATATTGAAAGAGATGTTTTTTTGAACAAGATGGGTTTTTCTGTTTTGCGATATACCAATCTTGAAATACATAAAAACTTTAAAGGTGTTTGCAAAGATATTTTAACACACTTAACAGACACCTCCTCAGTCACTTCGTGACAGCTCCCCCTCAAGGGGAAGCCTTACGATAGTGATAGCCTTCCCCTTGAGGGGAAGTGGGACCGCTTGCGGTGGATGAGGTGTTAAAAATAAAATTGAAAAAAATAAAAAATATATATAAATTTATCACATTAAATAAAAAATGGGGTGTTAAAAAAATGAAAATTTGTGGTAAAAAATTAATTGCGGGCGCGGCGGCTCTTGCTATGGCTATGGCGTGCTCACCGATAGGCGGTTTTGCAACGGAAAATTCCGTTTCAATAACCAAGGTCGAGATACTCAATGACGGTACTGAAGCGACCGTTGCCAAGACGGTTGAAAATCCAACAGCCGCAACAACGGGTATCACACTTACAACGGCACAGCTGATGCGTGTTACGGCGGAGTTAAAGGATTCTACTCCTGCTAATATTGCGGGAGAGATTTCGTTCCTGTCAAACTTTGGTGGCGAAAATATTACTCTTGACAACAGCACAATTCAGTATGTAGACCAACAGACCTATGACGGAACAACGGCGGTTACAATCACATTCCGTCCGCGTACAACAATCAACAATGGTGGCATAGGAACTTTTGTTGCGAAAGCCGGCGGTACGGATGTCGCGACTGCGGCAACTTTCAACTATACTGTTGAAGCGCCGAAGAGTAATATGACATTCACAGCAACAACGTCAACAAGCATTAAACCAAATGAGAGTGTTTCGTTCTCGCTCAAAGACGGTGAAACCAATGTTACAGATGCAACGATTCAGGCTAAAAACGGTGATACGGTTTATAATGCAACTTATGATGGAAATACAGGCTTGTACACAATCACATTTGCGGCGGCAGGAACATACACCGTTACCGCGACAAAGGAAGGTTATAACACGCCGACAACAATAACGGTAACCGTTGTTGAAAATACAACTGTTCCGGATGATAAAAAAGAGGAAGTAACAAATGGTTTGAAAGATGGCTTGAATAATGTTACGCAAGGCGCGCCCGAATCAACACTTCCGAGCAAAGCCGGTGATTATGATGTAGAGTATACTATTACTGTTCCTGGGAATAAAATTACGCAAGACGGTAACAAGATAAGCCTTAAAGAGGGCGTATTTGCCGCTAAGGTAACTGTTACTGCAAAAGTTGGCGAAGATATTGAGGAGCAAAAGGTAATTTATCTTGTGAGTGATCCTAATGCTGATATAGCTTTCGGTAATCTTGGTCTTGTATCAACTGATTCGGGTTCTGATGCATTTGCCGATGATACTGCATTTGAAAACGTAAGAGGAACTACAGATGTTACGCTTACACAGGTGGAGGCTCTGAATTACGCTTTAGGCAGAAAAGATATTACAGAAAGTCCTATTAAAACAGCGATAGATTATGATAAGGACGGATATGTTGTTCTTGCTGAATATCGTATGTTTAAGCTTATGCTTGAAGGTAACGAGATTTATAAGCCCTCTGAATTACTTAAAGTAAGAGCCGAGTGGGTAAACAAAGCGAAAAACTAATTTTGTAAAATAATTAAAGTACATTATAAGGACAGCGCCCCTTATCAAGGTGCTGTCCGACACATTACATAATTATTAACAATACTATACTATATTTAAGGGGGACTTTTTAATATGAAAAAGTTTTTAAGTTTAATGCTTACATTGGCATTAATCATCACAACATTGGCGCTGCCGATTACAGCGTCCGCAGCAGACATTAGTTTAATGCAAGGTGATTCAGGTAAAGCTAAAATTACAGTTTCATACGTTGCTAAAGATGATGACGGTACAGTAATTTCAGAGGATAATCCTGTTCGTCCGAGTGAAACGGTAAAAGTAGATGTTTTGGTAAAAGCGGATCAGGAAATGACTGTAAGCTATTATGATATTTCTGTTTATTATGATTCAGCTTATCTTACTTTCAATCAAAATGATTCGGAATTTACCGGAACATATAGTACAAATGTTACAAATTACGTTAAACTTGTACAAGAAAACCCAATTAGCTTAGCATTGTCTACAACAGATACAAAAGTTGCAACTCTTGCATTCAAGGTTTCTGAAGATGCAAATATAACCGCAATAGTAAAAGCAGGTGTTGGTACAACATCAAATGTAGATACAGCGTTTACCGATTCTAATCTTGATTCCTATTCTGTAGATGAACTTAACTTAACAGAAACTGGAACACAGGTTAATATAGCAGCAAATGAAGTTGCTGCAACAGTAAATAATGAAGCCGGTTTTGATGGCAAAACCTATTATACAAGTACAGGTGTAACCGTTAAATATACAGGTACAAACGTAACTTCGGCTAAGGTTTATAAAAAGGGTGACCCCGAAACCGAGATTGGTGATATTAATGCGACAGATGGTTTGTTGGTATCAGGTGAAGGCGAATATGTTATCAGAATTCGTGCGGCAGGCATGAATACTCCCAAAGAATATACATTTAGTATAGTTGCTAAAGATATTAATGCACAAATCACCAGTGCGATTACAGATAAAAAAGCGTTGGGCTATAAAGCCGGCGAGACTTTTGAGGTACCTGTATCAATCAGCGGTTTGCAAGGTGCACAGGCGGCAATGATTAAATTTGATTTAGCATATCCGACTGATTATCTTGAATTGACAAGCGTTAGCGGTGCAACAAAGACCGGTGTTGCAGGAAGCGAATCAATCACATATGGCGCAGAGGGTCAGGAAACAGGTATTGCAGACGGAGTGTTCGCAACACTTACATTTACAGTTAAAGTTCCGACAGAAAACGTTTTGTATGGTGAGAAGTCAATTGGTTTTGCAAAACCGGATTTAGCTCTTGTTACAACACAGATTAATCCGTCAGCTACAGCTGTTGCGCTTGCAAATGATACACAGAAGATTACTGTTGTTGCAGACACGTTTGCTCCTTATACTGAAAGCGATTTAAAAGCAACTTGGACAAACACAGGTTATTCAATAGGTATTACCCCTGTTAATGGTGCGGAAGTTAAGTATGTTTTGAGAACAGCAGGAAGTGCTGATGTTGAAGGCACCCAAGACAACCTCAAAGCTTTGTTTGAGGATGCAACGGCTGCAGAGGCTACAACAGTTATTCCTGTTGCAGATGACAAAAATGATATTTATGTTGTTGCAAAGATAGGTGATGTATATCAGTTAGTTGCTAAATTCACACCTGATATGACTAAGATTGATACTACAGCTCCGTCTAATGTAGCGGTTACAAATGGTGATATGACAGCATGGGCTGAAAGCAAGACAGTCAACGAAGCTGACGTTGTTGTAACAGATGCCCATAATACTTCAAAAGGTCATGTATCGCAATATAAGTATGGTGAGATGACAGATTTTGCTGATTTTACCGAAGAAAAACTTAAAATAACTTCTTCGTTTAACGGTAAAGTTACAATAAGAGCTTATGATGAAGCAGGAAACTATGCAGATGTTGATATTACAGTAATGGTTGACGCCGAAGCCCCCGTATTGCCAGAGATAAGCTTTGGCGATGTTGATGCTGACGGCTATAAGACAGCTGAATTTACAGTTACGGATATTTCGCCTGTAACAGTAAAAGTATACACGGTTGACAGCGCAGATGCAACCGTGGAAAGCATTAGCGGTGAAGGTACAACTTTAACAGCTGCTGAAGGTAAGTACTCACACAAAGTAAATCAAGCAGGTTTCTATATGTTTGTTGCAACCGACAAGGTTAATAAAACGAACTTTAAAGTTGTTAAGGCTGAATTTACCAAACTTCCTGCTGCAAGTGCGTTGAGCGTTAAGGTACTCAATAACGAAAGCACAGAATTGCAGGCTAACAAGTTTATGACTGTTGCTGATATTAATAAGAACTATTCGACTATGAATTACGATGGTTCGAACGGTAAGTTCACATATGTTGAGATTGCCGTTGCGGCTGCCGGAGAGGGCTATACTAATGTAATCAAAGTAGATGGTGTAGAGTCTGAACAAACAGTATTTAACACAGTTGGTGATTATGAAGTTGAAATCACAACAAAGCATACTATTGATACAACAGATACACAGACAGCAACATATAAGTTCTCAATTGTTGCACCCAATGATATGCCTTCGGTAAACAATGATAAGAAATTCAACATTGTTGACTATGCGCTTATCAGAAAAGTTGTCGGCACAAACGAAAACGGTGTTTTACCGACAGCGGCAGATAACTTTAAGGGTGGTATCTTCTCGGGTGATGTAACAGGTGATTTAACAATGAATGCGGCTGATTATCAGGCTGTTATTAAGTCACTCTTAGACGGTAAGGTTATAGGAACATATGATTTCCCTGTTCTTAACAGATAATTTTACTAAGATTATTTAATCTGAATTTATTTAAAAGGTGCGGCACAATCGCCGCACCTTTTTACAACAAAGTTTTCATTAAAATAGAAAACCCATACATTTAGGAGAATGACATATGAAGAATTTTAAAAAATTTTTAGCACTATTTATTACAATTGCGGTTGCTTTTTCCGCGCTCGGCTCTGTATTTGTTTTTGCAGATGATGGAATCCCTGTTTCTATTGGGTTTAACATATTAGACACAACAATAACAGCAGGAAAATCATTTAGAGTCAATGTTAAATTTGACTTTGATGAGGGTGACATTTCTCTTGCAAACGGAATACAAGTTTTTAAGTATACTTTGAAATTTGATCCGCAATATCTTGAACTTTTAGACCCCAATACAATGTCACCGATTACTCTTGATGATAACAATCAGCCGGTAAACGGAAGTTATTATATTTTCGGTAATATAGGAAACGAAAATTCATTATCTGTACAAATGAATTCGAACAGAGACGGTTTGATTTTATTATACGGCAGTCAAGCAGAAAATAATGATATTCTTGAATCGGGAGATTTTGCACAATTCGCTTTTATGGCAAAAAGCGATACAGAAATTGATGATAGTGTATTAACGGCGCTTACAATTTCAAGCCCCGAAGTTTATGCAAACAATACCGATATGAAATTCGATGTATCTTTGGATAATCTTACATTAAAGATTGTTCCCCAATTCACGATTCCATCATTCGGAAGTCAAAAACAGAACACAACATTAAACATAAGTGGTCGTTCAAGTATCGGTACAGACAGCACAGAGCCGCTTATGGCAAAAATTGTTCAGGGCGAAAACGTGATTGAGGAAAAGCAAGCCGATGTAACGGCGACGCGTTTTAACGTAAGTTTTGAATTGGCCGAGGAAAATTATCCTGTCGGTGACTATAAACTTGTTATGACTTATGGAAGCCAAAGCGCAAGCCGAAGCTTTGGGATTATTGCAAAGGATTCACCGATTATTATCCCCGACCCCGTTGAACCGACCGAACCCGATGACGGCAACAAAGACGATGACAAAAAGGATGACAACGGCAACACGGGCGGAAATTCAAGCGGTAACGGCGGTACGGGCGGCAGCGGAATCGGTCTCGGCGATAAAACAAATGTCAGACCGAACACAAGCACCGACACAAAATCCGATACCGACACGAACAAAGACAATCAAAATAACAATACCCCCGATAACAAGCCGAGTTATCCCACGGATATTGACGGACATTGGGCAAAGTCAAACATTGAATATGTTTATGACCACTCTTTGATGAATGGTTATCCCGAGGGAATTTTTGCTCCGGAAAACAGTATCACACGTGCGGAGTTCGCCACGGTTATGTCAAAGTTTATGGAGCTTGGCGAAGATTCGGCGGCGGCAGACAAATTCTCTGACGTTGACGGACACTGGGCAAAGGGTTACATCGGCGCACTGTACAATCGTGAGATAGTAAACGGTATATCTGATATTGAGTTTGCACCCGATGCGAATATTACAAGACAAGAAATAGCAACGATTCTTGCACGCGCGTTTAAGCTCACCGAAAAATCGGCGGATGTTTTTGCCGATAACGCTTCTATTGCCGAGTGGGCAAGCGATTTTGTTTATATGACAAAGGCGGCAGGGTATATGCAGGGTGATGAAAACAATAATTTCAATCCGATTGCAAACGCAACCCGTGCAGAGGTTGCAACGATTATCTATCGTCTGCACACGTCAAAATAAAATTTAATTTTTTGCCGTTTATGTTCTCTTTGATGAGGATATAAACGGCTTTTTTATATTGAATTAATCGCTGTCCCCTACGATTATTGACATACGGTGCGTCTGATAAATCCACAATGGGACGTCGAGGACGCCGTCCCCTACAATTATTGACATACGGTGCATTTGATAAATCCACGGTGGGACGTCGAGGACGCCGTCCCCTACAATTATTGACACATATAGTGTTTGATTAATCATTTCCAAATAAAAAAAGGGACGGTAAAAACCGCCCCGAGATTCGATATTACATACCGAACAAATTATTAACTCTGTCTTTGACTTCTTTTTTTACCGCATCATCACTTTGAGAATCGGCATCGCCGTTGTTATCCGAAAGGCTTCCGCCGGATGATTTTGTGTTTTCGCTGTCTTTTGCCGCCGTATTCGACTTGATAAATTGTCCGTTGTCCTCATCGGGATTATATGCGACTATATCGCCGACCTTTACGCCCGATATAATCTGAACATTGTTTCCGTCCGAAATTCCGTACTTGACGCTTTTGAGTTCACAGCCTTTAGGAATCTTTATGTCGGGATTGTTTAGGGAATTCTCTGTTGTTTCGCTTAAATCCTTATCTTCGCCGTCATCCGCCGACACGGTGAGAACCAAAGCATTTTGTCCGTCTGTTCTGAGCAAAGCGGATTGAGGAACAGTGACAACATTTTTAACCGAACTCAATATTACTCTTGCTTTTACGTTCATACCGCTTTTTAAATCGCCCGGTTCGGGAATGGTAATAGTTACGTCAAAGTTAATCCTTCCGTTTTCGCCCGGCTTACCCTCAACGCCCACATTTGTTACTTCGCCCGAGAACGTTGTGTCCGAAATGCTGTCGGTTGTGATTGTTACGCTTTGACCCTTTTTAACGTCTTTTATAACATCATCACTGACCGATACGGTAAGCGAAAGCTTGCTTGTATCCATAATAACCATCATCGGCTTATATGAATTTCCTGCGCCGACATTATCGCCCTGTTTGCTGTTCTTTTCGATAACAACGCCGCTTATCGGTGATTTTATGGTGTAATTTTCAAGCTGTTTTTGTGCCGCCTGGACATCAATTTCGCCCGTCTTTTTGTCGTATTCGGTATTGCCCTTTGAGCTGCCGCTTGAACCCGAAAGCTTAACGCTTGCTATAAGCTGTCCGTTTGATACCTGTCTGCCTTGCTGAGCGCTGACGATTGATACCGTTCCCGATACGTATGAGATAATCGGGATTGTCGCGCCGTCATCTTTTTTGATTGAACCGACTTGCGAGCCTGCCGTTACCGAGCTGCCTTGTTTTATGGTCAATGTTGCAATCGTACCTTTATCCGTTGCAATAATTCGTCCTGTGTCCGATGATGAGGATGATGATGTCGTTGTGTCCTTTGCTCTGTTGAGCTCATTCTTTGCACGTTCAACGGCAAGCTTTGCCTCGGTGTCGTCAAGCTGATAAAGTGTATCGCCGGCTTTGACTTCATCGCCGACCTCGAATTTCGATTCGGCAACCGTTCCCGATACAAGCGACATTATTTCATATTTTTCGCCCGAGTTCAATGTGCCGTCGACATCAATCGTGTACATTACGTTTTGCTTTTCCGCCGCCGCCTGTACATAATTGCGCAGGGGGTTCGCCGCCGAAACAATTCCGATTGCCGCCGCCGCGATGATTGCCGCAATCAGAACCGCGCATACGCCGATTGTCGTTGTGCGGTGTGTTTTTATGTATTCGATAAACGTTGTCTTATTGAACTTTTTCTTTTTGTCGAGAGAACGCGAAACCTCCGCAACATTAATTAATGCGGTGTCTTGTGATACATCGCCGTCATCCTGTGCGTCCTCGGTTGCCGATTCGGCATCGGCGGATTCCGAAACATCGTCTGTTTCGATTTCCGCATCGGACGCGTCAATCGGTTCGAGCTGCTGTGTGTGCGGCTCGTTCGCCTCCGTGCCGCAGTTCTCCGAATTTTCGTCCGACATCAAAACGAAATCTTCGGGCTTTGCGTTGTCGTTTTTCTTGTCAAAAAATTTGCCCATATTTTATTTTATCCTCCTTGAAACAGAATTACTCTGTTTTTTATCTGTATTTATTTCGATTTATCGCCGATTGCGACAATCACTTTATATTATATCAAATATTATAACAAAAAAACAGAGGATTTTGTTAAGTAAATGTTAAATTATCAATACGTTTATATTAATATTGTGTTCTCGGGTGTAATATTCGGCGTTTTATCTTAATATAATTAAAACAGGACAAGGATAAAAGAGGAGTGATTCGGTTATGGAGGTTAGCCCGGCGATTGTAATCGCGTGCGTTTTCGGACTTTTTATTCTATATATTCTGTGCAGAGTTTTTATCAGACCTCTTAAATGGCTGTTTGGTCTCGGGGTGAGCTGTGTTATCGGCTGTGCGGTTATGCTGATGCTGAACACGGTCTTGAACCGATTCGGAACGGGATTTTGTATCAATCCGCTCACTGCACTGATAAGCGGCGTTCTCGGCGTACCGGGAATGATTATGACGCTTGTTCTTCAAGCAATTTTGTGATCGCCAATCAACCGCCGACTGAGGATGTGCGCGTCTTTGGATGGTGAGCGGCTGAGGTGTTGGGACGGACGGCGTTATGCCGCCCGAAAAAATGTTTGTGCAACGCCGTCTGCGCCTTTCGGTGCGGGCGGCTTTATGCGTATATTAAATTTTTTAAAAGAATTGAATAAAATTATTGTAATATCGAAAAAAATATGTTATAATAAAAATACATCTGTAATCAGGTGATTAAAACAGCGTCTTTAAACGGATTTTCCCGAGTTTAAGATGTTTTAAAATATATTTTTGCCGTTTCGGGGCGGCGGATTGGAGTTTATTATGGAAAATACTGTTAATTCCGAGAAAAATATCGCGGTTGAGAGCGAAGCGGCGGATGTCCGCACGGAAGAAACCGCGCAAAATATCGACAACGGCGGCTCGGTTAATATTTCGGACGAAGTTGTTGCGGTTATTTCGTCAATGGCGGCGAATGAAGTGGACGGCGTTGCCGGAATGGTTAACAGCGTTGCCGGCGGTTTTGCCGAGCTTTTGGGAATGAAAAATCTTTCAAAAGGCGTAAAAACCGTTCGCGAGGGCGACGATGTGACAATTTATCTTGCCGTTATCGTTGAATACGGCGCAAGGATTCCTGATGTATCGTGGAATATTCAGACAAAGGTAAAGTCGGATGTTGAGGCAATGACGGGGCTTAATGTCAAGGGCGTCAATATTTCGGTTGATGGGATTACTCTTGTTGAAAAGGAGCAAAAACAAGAAAAGGAAGAAGCCGAAAAGCCCGTTGAGGAAAGCACGGCGGAGGAACCGGCGGATTCCGAACAGCTTTAGGCTTGTGACTATATTTAATCAAAAAGGATAATTTGACTATGAACAGAAGAGAAGCGAGAAAGCAAGCATTTTTGCTTTTGTTTCAGTATTCATTCCAGCCCGATGACATACAAGGACTGATAGATGATTTTTTTGCGGAAAATAAAACGGGGAACCAGCGCGAGTATATTGATAAGGTTGTGGGCGGCGTTATCGAATCCAGATTCGAGATTGACGAACGGCTAAACAAAGTATCAAAGGATTGGCACGTTGAACGTTTTTCGCCGGTATGTCTTGCCGCACTCAGACTTGCGGTTTTTGAGATGCTGTATATGGATGATATTCCGCCCGCGGTTTCGGTGAACGAGGCGGTGACTCTTGTAAAGGAGTATGATGACGAAAAAGCCGTTGCTTTTGCCAACGGAATTCTCGGCGGTGTTCAAAAAGCCGTTGCCGCCGAGAATAAGTAACTTGTTATGAGGTGAATTTGTTGGTTAATAAGAGAGAGGCGTTGTCCGTCACCGATTTGAACCTTTACATAAAAGACATTATTGCGGTTGATGATATTCTCGGCGATGTGCTTGTCAAGGGCGAAATTTCAAATTTCAAGGCTCATTCATCGGGACATATGTATATGTCGCTCAAAGACAGCGGTTCGGTTTTGCGTGCGGTTATGTTCCGCTCTGCAGCGGCAAAGCTGACCTTTGCGCCGCAAAACGGTACAAAGGTTGTTGCACACGGACGAATTGCGGTTTATGAGCGTGACGGTCAGTATCAGCTTTATATCGACAAAATGCAGCCTGAGGGACAGGGTGATTTATATGCCGCTTTTGAGATGCTTAAACAAAAGCTTGCGAAAGAGGGGTTGTTTGACCCTGCACACAAAAAAAGATTGCCGAAATATCCAAAGCGCATCGGTGTGGTAACGGCCCCGACGGGCGCGGCCATTCGTGATATAATAAATGTTCTGACGCGGCGGTTTTCCTATGCCGACATCGTTTTATACCCGGTATTGGTTCAGGGCGAAAATTCGGCGGCAAGCATTGTTTCGGCAATAAATTATTTTAACGCAACAAAATCCGCCGATGTGCTGATAGTAGGCAGAGGCGGCGGCTCGATTGAGGATTTATGGTCGTTTAACGAAGAAGCGGTTGCTCGGGCGATTTATGACTGTGAAATACCGATTGTTTCCGCGGTCGGACACGAAATTGATTTCACAATATCCGATTTTGTTGCGGATTTGCGCGCGCCGACCCCATCGGCGGCGGCTGAGCTTGTTGTTCCGTCACAGGATGAACTTTCGGAAAAGTTCAACAATGTTTATAAACTGATTTACAAACAGGCACGGCAGATAATAGAAAACAGACGTATGCGTGTGGAACGATGCGCCGACAGACCGATTTTTAAGAACCCAAAGGGCAGGATTGATGATAAGCGGATTTATCTTGACAATCTCGAACATATGTTCGAGACGGCGGCACAGAGCGTCTTGAAAGAAAAAAAGCGGCTGCTTTCCGAAAATGCGGCAAAGCTTGACGCGATGAGTCCGCTCGGAACTTTGGGGCGGGGATATTCGGTTGCCAAGTCGGACAACGGGGTGATTATTCGCTCGGTTGAGCAAATAAAAGACGGGGATTTAATTTCCGTAACCGTTGCCGACGGTTCTTTTGACGCACGTGTGTGCGAAAGATAAGAATAATTTGAAACAGGAGAGTATTGCATAAAATGAATACTGAGAATAATATATTGGCGGATGAAAAAGAAAACGATAATTCGAAACAATCGTTTGAAACAAACCTCGGCGAACTCGAGAAAGTCGTTGCCGCTTTAGAGAAAGGCGATGTAAGCCTTGACGAAATGCTCACGCTTTTTGAAAAAGGCGTAAAGCTTACACAGAATTGTACTGCGGCTCTTGACAGCGTCGAGCAAAAAATAACCGTTCTTATGCGCGATAAAGAAAGCGGCTCGATTGTTGAGCGTCCTTTTGCCGCACAGGCGGAATAAAAATTTTACTCGGTTTGAGGGGTTTGATATATGAATTTTAACGAGCAATATAAAAAATATTTAAGCGTTATTGGAAACAGGATAGAAAAGTACTTTGAATCTTTTGATTATACTGCCTTGCAAAAAAATGTTTTTGAGGCAATAATGAAATCTATTACTGAAAAGCTAATGGTACTTCCAGATGAAACAGTTGTATATCCAGGTCACGGGAAATCAACTTTAATAATGGACGAAAAACCAATATATTTAGATTTAAAACCAAGAATTGAATATTAAAATAAAAGAGGAGGAATGAAAATGGCAAAAACAGAACCAAGAACATTACCAGGTTTCATGGAGCTATTACCATCTGAACAAATTCTATTTGACCAAATGAGAAAAACAATAGAAGATTCATACAAAACTTTTGGATTTTTACCAATAGACACACCAATCATGGAATTATCAGAAGTATTGCTTGCAAAAGCTGGT
>OIYO01000404.1_pt1 | contig 37352 bp, 26 predicted proteins | sample 1588191 | NCBI WGS metagenome assembly OIYO01 (sample SAMN03283275) | human gut metagenome | biome: human-associated habitat; material: feces | host: Homo sapiens | place: Peru | collected 2012 | reverse complement strand
GCGACTGCAAGCTCATAAGCGGATTTTCCGTTTAACGATTCCAGCCATTCCTGCACAGTTCCGACATAGCCGTATGTTTTGGCGAGTTCATATGCAGACAGCCCGTTGGTGACCGGTCTTGATACTGTAACGGCACCGGTCTTGTTTAAAATCCAAGTGGTTCCGACTGACAGCAATATGACAAGAATGACCGCCAAGCTCACTGTCAGAGCTATTTTGAGACATTTTCCCGTTTTTTTCACTCTTTCCATGTTGATTTCCTCCTGTGAAATGATCGGTTGAGCGCTGTTGCAACAGAATCTATATTATGTTGCATTTTGCGGGAAAGAGAAACGACTGACAAGCATCGGTTGCGTACGGTTCTGCGGCAAAGGCGCAAAAAAGCAAGCCTTTTCAAATTTTTGGGTTGAAAAGGCTTTATTGTGCTGCCTAAATTTCGGAAATATTCCACATTGGTGTAGGTTTTTCGCTAAAAAGTGTTGCAAAGTCTTTCCATATGTGCTAAAATATAAACATAATGAGCGCAATTGATATATGTGCAGCAACATAATATAGATTATGTATCTGCCGCCGTTTTCGGCGGCATTTTTCATACGATGAGCCGCATTGTTTCCATGCGACGGCGATGCTCCGTTCCTGTGGAAATGGTGTAAATTCGTGTGGTATTGATGCTTGTGTGCCCGAGAAGATCGGCAAGCTTGGCAATATCCTTTTCAATTCCGTATCCCGTCTATACGAAAAGCTGTATGAGGATAATGCTGTCGGCAAAGTGAGCGATGAATGGTTTATGCAGTTGTCTCACAAGTATGAAACGGAAAGGCTGGAGCTGAAAGCAAAAATTAAAACGCTTCGGCAAAAGCTTTCCGAATGCGGGCAGTGCGAACAGGGACGCGAGAACTTCACTTCGGCAATCCGCAGGTTTATGCGAATGGATCGACTAACTGCGCCGCTTCTCAGGGAACTTATAGACCGCATTGATGTGTTTGAAACGAGGGCACAGGCAAAAACAGAACCCAAAGAATCGTTATCTATTACCGCTTTGTCGGGTATGTGGAGATACCCGCGGTGTATCGCAGACCGAATATCGTCGCAGATACCCGAAAAGGTGTCGCGGTTGAGTTTTTAACCGAACCAAAAACAGCATAAAACCGTATTAAATAGAAAAATCGAGTATTCATGAAGTCAAATCCCTTATGAATACTCGATATGGTGCAGCGAGTGCATTTATATCCGAACCCAAGCCCGATTTTTCAAGCTCGGTGAAATTGATTGTTTTAGTGCCGTCTTTGTAATTGAATGTGAACATAATCCTGTCGTCATAAAGGAAAATCGCATTGACAAAGCTGTCAATCAGCCTGCGCCGGTGGTCAAGCCTCTTGGTATTAAGCTTTCTGAACCTATGAAACCAAAAAATAATTTGTTCACGGGAAAGCGTGGGCTTTGCCATTTCTTCTTTGATAATCTGAACGGAAAGTTCGCTTTTTTGCTTCTCCAAGCTTTCAAGCCGCTCTTTTGTAGAGGCGGTTAAAATACCTTGCTGAATAGCGTCAAGCATATTATCAATGGATTTTTGCGTATCGGCAAAACGCTTTTTGAGCAGCGGCAGTACGGTGTTTTCCTTGCTCTGCAATTTCATTACCGTATCGGCAAGTTTCTCAATCAGCTCATCGTCAAAAATCAACTTCTTGATCTGCTCAATCACAAGATTTTCAATCCATTCTTTTTTAACTGTTTGCTTGTCACAGCCCTTGTGATTTTTGACGCTTGCACATTTGTAATAACGGTGAACCTTGTTTCTGCCTGTTCCGCTTTCACCGACCATATAGCATTGGCACTTCCCACAAAACAGCTTTGTTGTCAGCAGGTATTCGTCCTCGGCTTTATGTTTGGCCGGGGCTTTTTTGTTTGCCGCCATGCGCTCCTGCACACGGTTGAATAAATCCTCGGGAACAATTGCCGGTATACCGTTTGGGTGAAGAATATCATTATACCTGTATTCGCCGATGTATTTACGGTTGTGCAACATTCGGGTTACGCTGTTTATGCTGATTTTGCCTCCGCGTTTGGTACGAACGCCTTTCAGATTCATTTCGTCGGTAATTTCACGCATGGACGCACCGTCTGCATAATGTTTGAAAGCATCAAGTGCCGCCGGAGCCGTCAGGGGGTCAATCTGAAAATACTGCTCACTGTCAATGATATAACCGATCGGCAATGTTCCGCCGTTATATTTGCATTTAAGTGCGTTCTCGGTCAGTCCGCGCGTGACCTTTTCGGAAAGTTCAGCCGAATAATATTCCGCCATACCCTCAAGCATAGATTCAAGCAGAATGTCCTCTGCTCCGGCTGAAATAGCCTCGGTTGCGGAAACGACCTTAACACCGTTATTTTTCAAAATGCGTTTGTAGTGCGCCGAATCGTATTTATCCCGTGCGAAGCGGTCAAGTTTCCAAACAATAACGACTTCAAATTTTTTGCCTGCACTGTCTTTTATCATTCGCTGAAAATCGGGACGGCGGTCGGTTCTCGCCGATAACGCGCGGTCGGTGTAGGTTTCTACAATTTGAATGTCATTTTTCTCGGCAAAGGCCTTACATTCGCGAAGCTGTCCTTCAATAGATTCTTCACGCTGATTATCCGAAGAATATCTTGCATAGATTACGCCTTTCATTTTCTTCACCTGCCTTTCTTTTGTAGTGTATAACACAAGTTTCCCTTGATGTTATCTGGATTTTGGGGTGTTAGGGATCTCCCTAACAAGTGAATTTGCTGTAGCAAATTCAGTGCTTGCTGCGACAATAACACTTTTGACAGTTTGATTATAACATATTTGAATTGCAAAGTCTATACAAACTCAAAGCGGCTACCGTAAACGAATAAAAGCTGTTTACAGTAGCCGCCTGGTGTACTATAAGGTAACTTTAATAGCCAACTTCTTTTAAAGCGTTTTCAATCTGAGCCTTATTGAATCCGTAATATGTCATTTCATCTGCTAAATTTTCTCTTGATGATCCTTTGCAATTTTCTTTAGCATATAATACTGCTTGCTCGTCATAATTGACATTTATATGTGCCACAACAAATTTAGCGTCTTCTAACGGATAGCTTTCAAAATCAGCTAATAAAGTGTATATTAAAAAGCTCGGTCCGCAATGCCAATCATTAACCTCCTCGTATGCGCAAATTGCCGCATTCTTTTGGCTTTGGGTCAAATTTGCTGTATATTTGCGGTTTTCAACTTCCTGTTTGCAAACGGTACAAACAATTACCTCTGTACCGTCAGTTACAGTACCGTCGGAATTGATGATAAAATTTTTCTTAACTTGCCAATCGCCTTTGGTATGCGGTAATTTTTCTATTTTTTCTGTACACACCTTTTTGCAGCGGTCACAAGTGCCGACTCTTTCTCCTTCTTCCGAACAGCTTGTTGTTTTGGTGATTTTCCAGTCGTTGACGGCATGACCGATAGGCTCCCCCTCTGTAGCGCCGCAGACCGAACAGGTTTTCGGTAATTCGCAAGTCGCTTCGTTAAAGCTGTGTGCAAGCGGTTCGCCGTCGGTAAGCCCACACCGTGAACAATGCTTTGCTTCCTTACAGGTTGCTGCAATCCATTCATGTGATAATGCTTCACCTTTTGTTTTGCCGCATTTTTTGCAGGTCATCGGTGCATCACAGGTGGCATCGGTCCAGCTGTGAAAACACACAAGCGTTAAAACCAATACCACCGCCAAAACGGCAACACCGACTGCCGATATAATAATGATTTTCTTTTTATTTTTCATAATATCCCCCTAAGATTTATTTCATTGTTTTTAGGATGCGCCATACGCTTCGCTCGGAGTAGTTATACTTTTGCGCCAATTGCGGTATGTTATTGCCGTCATATTCACTGATAATAGCCTTGTGTGTGTATTCCTTTGAAAACAACCTGCTTGGGAATGAAATTTGCGTTCCGCGAAACAGTCTGTATATCGCCAATGCGTTTTCAACGCCGATTTCGTCGGCAATATCTCTGTACACATCATTGAGACCGTCAAGGTCTTTTTTCAAGAATGCCACCTCCGGAGTTTCGACCGAGTAACGGTTTAATGACATAGTACCACCTCCGACACGGCATAACAAATGACATTGTCATTGTATTTGTCACTTGTTTTGCGGTATAATGGTTTACGGTGAATGAGAAATTCCATAAAAAATACTCCTTTCCGGACAATTCTTTCGTCCGAAAAAGAGCTTGTAATTTTCGCGAATAAATGTTAGCGGTTGTTAAATGTTAAGGAATATGCTATAATAATTATGATCGAAATTTGTTATGCCTAATATTACAAAACAATTTCTTATAGATGCGGAGTGTCGTTATGCAATATGTCGTTCAGGTAAGCGGTGAGGTTTTAGATAAGCAAAATAAAGCTTATGTGGTTAAATCGAAAACGGATAAGGAAGCACAACTCATAGCAACACAAACTTTTTGTAAAGACTTTGCAATAGAGAGCAATGCTGTGTATGTTAAATCGCATAAGCGTACTTATAAAGCTATATCAGCATTTGTGTTTATGCTTATTCCTATTTTGCTATCTTTCATCAGATGGAAAAACGGACACAATACAGTTTCAATCAGCCCTGATTATTTGTCTTGTTTATATGGAACTTTGATTTACGCGGCATTCATAGTCCGTTTTAAGGGAATTCAAAGAGCAGTAAGCTCGTGGATCGATACATTATTTTGTGTGTTTACGGTTTTATTACTTTCTACTTTTGTTAAAACAATATTAGTTACTAAAACAATCTGTTTGTTTGGCTTAACCGACATTACGATCAACACTAATGTGATTTTGCCTGTGGCAATAATTCTTTCTTGGTTAGGATTAAAAATCGTTAGTTTGGTATGTATTGGCGGAGTTGCAATCATTGCCTTGTTCAACATAACTGCCTTGAATGCAGCAATGGGAACGATTTTCGGTCCATTATACATAATCTGTTCTTTTGTAGGTATTATGATGTATTTGTCAGTAGAACCTGCATTTGTAGAGACTTTATTGCAAGTCAAGAATGTTGCTACAAGAGGAATGCACCGTTTGAGCGGTGATGTTTCCAATGCCAAAACAAAAGTGATAAATGTGAAAAAAGCAATATCAAATAATAACACTTCTAACGAACAATGAGGGATATATAAATGAAAAAGGCACTTATAATTGCGGGATCTATACTTTCGGTTGTTATTATTGTCGGAGTAATCATATCGGTTAATGCAAATAAAGATACTCGAACGCTAAATGATTATGCCGAAAAAGATGAGAAAGGCAGATACCTAACAATTGTTAATGAAACAGATCAAATAATAAACGAAGTACATGTTACCGTGGGTGATGGATCTGAAATTGAGAAGATGAAACAGACAAACCCGGACGAAAGCAGTTTTTCAATTGAAATACCGAAACAGTATTCCGAGTATGACACATTCACTGTGACATTGATCGATAGGCACGACTTAAAATATATAAAAGAAATTACCAATGTTGCTGACAAAGGGCGCACAGAAGTTGTAATATCCGAAGATGACTATGTCAAAGAAAAAGGAGACTTTTGGGACAAGGTTAATAAGTGGTTTAATGGGGATTAGTACACATAAACAAATCACGTTTTACATATGTGAAAGGAAAATAGAAATGGGAATAAAAGAAACTCTGAGAGGTCTTGTAAACAAAAAGGAAAAAAGCGTGCCGACCGAAACAGAAAATGGACTGGCAATTCAACAAATTGCAGATGCTGATTTGTTTCCGATAGTAAAAATTCCGGAAATCTCATTACAAAAATATAATAAAATTTCTATTTCGGGTTTAGCATCCCTCGGAGCAGCCTTTTCAAAATTGCCGCTTTCAGCGAGAACTATTACACAAACAAAAATCTCAGAAGCCGCATTAAAAGAAACATTGTTTGTTGGAATCAACCCACGAAAAATAAGCGGTTTTCTAAAGGCTGATCAATACGGAACAGTCGGAAATATTATGCAGGTTAATGAACAAGGAAAACAAGTGATTGCGGGACGAATGCGTTTTAAACCTGTTGATAATTTGTCGTTAAACGAATCTTATTCCATAACAATGCCTTTTGATCCAACACTAATGGTTGTCGCTGTCGCGGTAATGGCAATTGAGCAAAAGATTGACAAGTTACAGGAAAGCGTTGAAAATGTATTAAGATTTTTGGAACTTGAGAAACAGTCAAAGCAACGAGGAAACCTTAAGAAACTCACCGAAATAGCAGAAGATTATAAAGTGTATTGTGAAGATAAAGAATTTTGTGAGAATCGCAATTTCATTGTTCAAAAAATTCAAACGGAAGCGTTGGCGGATATTGAATTCTATAAAGAAAATATAGCAAGCCAATTGCAAAAACAAAAAAGTGTGCATACTTCATTGAATGCAGATTCTTTAATGAATGATGTGATTCGTGAGTTGGCAGAATACCAACTGTCCTGTTATTTATACTCTTATAGCACCTTTATGGACACGATGTTGCGTAAGGATTTTTCTTCCGAGAATATCACGAGAATTAAAGAGAGAATGCAAACAGTATTAAGTGCGTATGACAATCTGTACCTTGATTGTTACTCGCAAATAGAAAAATATCAGCATTCCTCAATTGATACAAAAGTCATAAACAGTGTAGGTGTAGCAATTAAAGGAGTAGGCAAGGCGGTCGGTTCAATCCCGTTCATAAAGGACGGGCAAATTGATGAAACATTAATTGAAACCGGAACAAAATTAAATAATAAAAGTAATTCTGTGATTGGGAACAAATTAGAAACGATTAAAGGGTTTAAAGATACTCATATTATGCCTTTTATTGACAATCTTTCAAGTATAGATTTGATGTATAATAGAGAAAATGGTCTGTTGACAGACGGCGAAAATATTTATGCTTTGCAGGATACCGCAATTTGAAGCAAAAGAGCGCTAAATTTATGTTTTTTAATGGTGATAATAATGCCTAAAAGCAAATGGGTTTCATTTTTCTTATGCCTGTTTTTCGGACTGTTCGGAGCGCATAAATTCTACGAGGGGCGTATCCTTCTCGGAATACTGTACATCTGTACTGCGGGACTTGGCGGAATAGGCGTAATTATTGATTTGATTATATTGTTTTTTAAACCCAATCCGTACTATCCGTAAAATCAATATACAAAAAAGTTTTTTGACATTGTCGCAGCAAGCAACGCATTTGGATATCCAAATGCAGCCACTTGTTCGGCACTTGTTAGGGCAGTCTCGCCTGCCGGCTCGGTCAGTGCTTCTGCCTTTGGCAGCGGGTGTCCGCCGGACACCCGCACCCCTAAAACCCTTTGAACGGAGAAATTCATGGATAATAAAGATTTGAGAAAACATATACTTCCATATTGGCAGGATATTTATAATCTTCAATATGGGAATCTATTTCAGCACATTTATGTCCGAATAAAATACAGGATTTTCGGCAACAAATTCGGATCGACCGAAGTTCCGGATAATATTCTTGAAGCCATAGCCCGTACAATGCTGCCGGATATTCGCGAATTTTTCCTTTCCAAAGAGGGGCAGGATGAGTTTGCCGCTTGGAAAGCGGAATATGAAAAGAATAGGAAGAAAAGAACATAAAGCAAAAGGCGAGGGTGAATCCCCCGCCTTTTCGTCACTATTTATAGATTAGCTCACTCAAGATAAATTCCCGTACTCTGCTTTGAATACTATTCATCCGTCTGATCCATTCCATTTGATCGGAAACTTTTAACTGCTCGGTTACGCCCTCGTTTTCAGCCGTTTGTCGGACTAAAGAATCAAACATATCGCAGGCATCACGATCAATGTCAGCAAGGTAATTGTTTAGGGTTCCGTTTAGCCGCATAACATTGATGACCGTCCGATTGTTGCGGTAAAGAAAATCATAATACATTCTGCCCCAAGCGCCGATGTTTTCAAGTTCTGTTTTCATAATAAATAACCTCCGAATTTAATTTTTACGTTTTGAATTAAAGTTCGGATAGTCTATGAAAATGACAAACCCGAACCCTTCACCGATTGGTTTAGGGTTCGGATTTGTACTGTTTGGTACGGATGTTCATAAGGGATTTAATTAACACGCCGGAAGCGTATAATCATATTCATCCAAACGCACATTTTCAAGAAATCCCCTTTTGCGGTACAATGTGCTTGCAAAGGAGGATTTTGCTATGAAAGAACAAAAACGCTTTTTGGAATTATCGGAATTTGAGTGGCGGTTGCTTATCAAGTGCTTAAGTGGAGCAAGGTCATTATTTCTCGACAACGGCAAACCCGTTGAGGATATAGATGAACTTTTGATAAAAGCATTTAAAATGAAATGTAAGAAAGTGAGTATTTGATTATGGAAAAGTATACACCATTGTTTAACCGGCTTGCCGGAACTTCGGCATTCTTGTACCATAAGCGCCCATCCTTGTAATTTGGCTTTGTGTTTCAGCTCATTTGATGTCATTTTCTTTTCCTCCCGTGTTTCGGTATGCTGCAGAACTTTCCGTTATGTTCCGCTACTTCCATTATCTCACGGGCGTCTATGTACCGACTTATTTGACGCTTACATCACTCCAACCGTACCATCTTATTTGACGGTTACCATTAATGTATTGTTTCTTGGCATAACAAAACCTCCTACGGTAGTTTCTTTAATTCTACCATAGGAGGCTGTTCTTCTAATGTTCGTTTTTTATGGTCTTGTGCATATTCTGGATATCATTTCTTCTTGTAATAATTTCAAATTTCATTACTCTCTAATGTTTAGATTATGAAGTCGATATTTCCTTGTTCTTTGAACCCATGACAAGTATTGCTTTTAAAAAGCTTTATTATCATTTATAGAGCTTATTTTTCACCCATTCTATACATTCTGCGTATGCGAGGGCTGCTTTTTTGCCATATGTATCAGCTGTCATTATCGGCACAAGCGTAAGTATAGCTTGCTCAAGTTCTTCTTTTGTTGCAGTTACATTTTCAGAACAACCCAAAGCTTCATTATCGGACAAAAAGAAAACCGTTCCTATATATTTAAATACATCAAAATTTTTCGGAGTGTCTACCCCTAAAACCGCCCTTGTTACCGCACAGCTTAATTCCGAATTGTATTCAAATTCTTTTTCATTCCAAAGTCTGTCAGCGAGCAGTGCAAGGCTTGACGGCAACGTATAACGGTAAAATCGTTGTTTAACATTGCCGTAATTCCAAGCACAACCCTCACCGCCGATTATTTTATCCTTGCATTTTTCGGCTATTTCGGGACGCTTTGCAGGATGCCATGTTTTTAAAGACTCAGCTGTAGCATCCTTTCCGCTGCTTATAAAATAAACATCCTTATAATATGCATTTACAACACTGTATCCCTGTTCGAGAAACTTTTCAAGCGAGCAACCCTCTACCGGACCTCTGTTTGGCTCGGCAACCTGCCAAAACTCAATCAGAATATCTTTCGGCAAAGGGCAAGGCTTTGAAATATCTATCCAATCATTCCACATAGATACCTCTTTACCATAGGATTTTACAATATTGTAAGCCCTTTTAATTACATAATAATATATTTCTTGATTGTTGTTAAATCCCAGCTCCGCACATTTTTTGCAATTCTGCCATTCACAGGTAAGTCCCCACAAATCCTTACAGTCAACCTCGTCACCGCCGATATGTATATATTTGCAGGATGGGAACATTTCTACAACCTCACCGACAAGACTGCTGTATATTTCATAAACCTTTTCGTTATTAGAACATACCGCCCAGTTGGTTTGACTTTCAGGGTGATCGGTTAGACAACTAAGCTCAGGATAGCAGTTAATTAAGGTACGGGCATGAGCCGGAATTTCAACCTCCGGCACAACCTCAAGACCGAGAGTCACACATAAATCGTGTAAGCTCTTTAAATATTCCATAGAGTGCTGGTCACCAAAAGGACCTGTTAATTTATCGCATTTTTTTGATTGCCATGCAAAGCCCTCTTCATCTGACAAATGGAAATGCACGCGGTTATATTTAAGACGTGACATTCTTATAACTGTTTCTCTTATTGTTTCCTTTTCTCCTATGCCTCGGGCTAAATCAATCATAAATGAGCGAAGCTTAAAATCCGGATAATCTTCTATCTCACAGTTTTTAAGACTATATTCTTCACCAGATTTTTCCGTTAACTGTACTAAGGTTGCAACAGAATTTTTAGCACCGTCAAAGCCGTCATAACAAATTTCCGCTTTATCTGTAATATTAAGCGTGTATGCACCTTTCTTTTGTAATGTGCACCGCCTGAAAACAATTAAAGCATCCTCCGACTTCTCAAAGCAAAGTTCAGGCATAAAGACGCGTAAAATTTCTAAAGCTTTTTCTGCGTCCTCGCCGTCAGTCCATACACCTATCGTTCCGCGCAGTTTAATATCGCCGTTTAAATACTTTTCCTTTTTTACTCTTGGTATAATCATAATCATTCACCCGAAATTTAAGTTTTTCCAAAAATCAGTTTATTTAATTTGAGGCTGAACGAAACCGTACAGCCTCTTTTACCGAGATATTATTTAATGTCGGTTTTGGTATTTATATCCGCATTATCCTGATAAAGTCTGATATAATCAACCTCATATTCAGGCAGTGCATCTGCATTTGAAATATACTTATCACTCGGAGTTGAGGGTGCTGTATCACTGTTAACAACAGTTTGACTGATAAGGATATAAACATTCTCACGGAATGCTTCCATACCGTCAACTACATCAGCACCGAAATTCTCTGTAATGTCCAATGTATAATAGCAATTTCCGTCTACATAAAACTTAAGCTCGCTTGCAGTCCATTCGAAACCATAGATATGCCAATCGTTAGGATTGCTAACAGAATAGGACGGAGTATTTCCTTCGACCTCGTGTATTGTTACTGTTTTGCCGTTAGTACCCCACTTGTGAACATTTGGAATAACGGATGTGCCTGAAACCGCCTCAAATACATCAATTTCTACGGCAGTACATTTATTATTATAATCCTTTTCAGCTGTTACAAGCCAGAGAGATGGCCACGCACCCTGCTTAAGAGGAAGCTTTGCTTTCATTTCAAGATAGCCATACTTAAAATTCATTGTATTTTTGGTAACCAATCCGTCGGATACAACATAAGTATCGGCTGCAATGCGTTTTGAAGTCATTGAAACAGCTCCGTCTGTAACAGCAATTTCGTCTGCCGAATAAGTTACAGAGCTAAGATTCGTTTTATTTGCATAGCTCCATTTATCCATATCGAGTGCATTGCCGTTAAATTCATCGTGCCAAACGAGGGTCTTTCCGTATTTTGTGGTTTCGATAACAGCGGAGGAGGTATTATCAACCATACCGTTAAGTAAAACTTTTTTAAGCATTATGATATCGGTTGAGTCACAGCCGTTTGCACCGTCTAAATCACCGCTGCCTGCAATGATATTAAGTGAAATCTTTTTAATTCTTACAAGGTCAAGAATATTAAGCTTACCATCACCGTTAATATCATAAGAGGTGAACAGTCTGCCTGTAGCTGTATAGCCGTTGTCGGCAAAACTCTTTAATATAGGTGTGCCGTTATTTGTCTGCCAATAATTGTCGAAAGCACGGTCAAACGCCATATTATCTCTTGCCTGTGCACCGACAATAGTTCCGCCTGCAACAGTTGTTACGCCCTCTCTGTCTTCTGCGGCGGTTGAATAAACGTGAGAATATGTGATTGACTGTTCAGAGCCTATAACCTTATCGCCGTTAGCGGTTGCAACATAGCTGTCGGAGATTACGGGGGTTGCGTCAGCTAAATAACCGATAATACCGCCTGTGGCATTAGCGCCTACAACATTACCTGTGAAATAGGTGTTTTTAACTGTAGTTTTCGGATTGGCGTTTGTCCAGCCGATAATTCCGCCTGCCCAGTTACCGTTAATGCTTACAGTATCATCAGCAAAGCAGTTATCAATTTCAAAGCTTGTTCCGACATAGTTCACGATACCTATAATAGAAGCCGCCTGAAAACCTGATGTTAATTCCGCATGGCTTATACCCAAGTTTTTAACACTGCCGGTATCACTTACCATTACAGTAGGTATAAATGCAGCAGAGATGTTGGCATTCGTCGGGAAATACAAGCCGTAAATCACATGACTGTCACCGTCAAAATGTCCGTTAAACTGCTCTTGAGAATTTATCCAAAGATTTGTTTTGGTAAAGCTGTCGCCGGATACCTCATTAAGATAAATATCAGCTGTGAGCTTATAATAAACGCCGTTTGAATTTGTTACATCATATGTTGATGCAAAATAAGCTAACTGCTCGGCATTGCTGATTAAATATGGGTCTTCTGCTGTACCTGTACCGCCTGCATATGCGATTGCTGTTTTGCCACTCCAAACTGTTTCGGGAACAATACCGCTTGCATCTACCGAAATATCAGTTGAACCAAAAACTTTAAGGGTGGGATATCCGTTTTCAACAACATTCCAATCCTTGAGAAAGTTAAATGCTGTATTTAAGCGTGCAGCCTTTCCCTTTAATTGGTCGATTGTTAACAATACCTCGTTGTTAAAGGTTTTTGCAGCAGCGGTTGAATAAACGTTTGAACCGATCATTTTGTTGTTGGTGCTGCCTATTGCACTTGCATTTTCTGGTGTAGCGGTATAGCAATTGTTGATTTTACCCTTTGTTTTACCGTCACCGTTATTTGTGTTAGAATAAGCTACGATACCGCCAACTTTAACACCGCCTACCGAACCTGTGAAATAACAATTGGAAATATAGGTATTGATGGCATTCCAGTTTAAGCTGCCTATAATACCGGAACCAAATCTACCGCATACCTTAACGGTTTCATCAGCATAACAATTTGATACCGTAAAATCAGCTGTTCTGTTATCCTCGATTGTACCGATTATGGCTGCCGCAGCGGCAAAATTACCTGTGTCTATTGCATTTATTTCAGAATTTTTTACAGCCAAATTATAAACTCCGCCTGCGGCTGTGCCGGTAATCTTAACCTTTGGAATAAGAGCTGCATAAGTTGCCTCTAAACCGGTAGGAACATAAATACCGTAAACAGTATGTCCTGCTCCGTCAAAGTTACCGCTAAAGTACTGCTGTGAATTAATCCATTGATTTGTTTTGGTTAAGTTGCTGCCTGATACTTCATTTAAGTAAATATCATGTGTTAATTTATAATACACACCATTTGAATTTTCAAGAGAATAGGTCGAGGCAAAATAAGCCAACTGCTCACCTGTGCTTATAAGATATGGGTTTGCCTCAGTACCTTCGCCACCGGCATACTTGGTTGCAGCAAAACCGCTCCAAACAGTACCCGGTGCAATATTATCGGTGTCAATAGTCACTTCCTTACGTTCAAAAGCTTTAAGTGTAGGATAGCCGTTTTCTACTGCCTTCCATGTAACCTCAAAATCCAAATTTGTATTTGTAGCTGCTGCATCTCCCTTTAGCCGGTCAGCAGTTAAAAGTACTACTGACGAATAATCGCCTGAAGTCGCTGTTGAATAAACATTTACAGCACTGCTTGCCGCGTTGTTAGGACCATTCACATATCCTATTGCTTTTGCATTTTCCACTGTTGCAGCATAGGAATTTGATATTGTAATTTGGCGACCGTTAGCATTTGTCCAATCTGACCAGTAACCGCCTATAATTCCGCCTGCATAACTAGTACCTGTAACCGAACCGGTAAAATAGCATTTTGAAACTGTCGGATAAGCATGATAACCTGCATAGCCGATAATACCGCCTGCATATGTTCCGCTTACTTTAGTTGTTTCATCACCAAAGCAATTTGTTATGGTGACGCCGTTGGTTGTTGTGTCTATATGACCTGCTATCAATCCGGCAAATGCACCGTTAACCTCGGCATTTTTAATACCTATATTGGAAATAGTTGTAGTGCCATATGTAGTTATTTTCGGGAAAAGGGCTGCTCCGCCGCTACTGCTTGGAACATAAAGACCATAAATTATATGATAATCACCGTCGAAATGTCCGTTAAAAGCAGTTTGAGAATTAACCCAGACATTAGTTTTTGTAAAGCTATCTTCGGATACTTCATTTAAATAAATATCGTTAGTAAGCTTATAATAAGACCCTGCGGTAGAGCTGTGATTTTTACCGAAATAAACTAACTGTTCAGGTGTTGCGATTTGATATGGGTCACCTTGAGTACCTGAACCGCCTGCATAAGCTGAGGCGGTAGTTCCGTCCCATACATCAATCTCTGCTGCACCGACGGTTAAAACCGCCGATGAGAAGATTGACAATAACAATGAAAGTGCCGTGATAAGGGAAATAACTTTTAATTTCTTCATAAATAAACCCCAACCTTTTAAATAAATTTCTTTTATTGCTTTAGATTAAATGAATTTTTCATTTTTTTCTTTTTTACAATAAGAATAATCACTAAAGCACCTGCCGCCGCTAAAACAGCCGTCCCTACACAAATCGTTACAATAATCCATGTAGAAATTCCGCTTACTGTGGTATAGGTTTTATTAATCCAGTATCCTCCCTTCTTACCGTCTTGATCACTTTCCTGCTTTGACGGCTCTATTTCTTCTTTTTTTCCGTCATTAACAACAGGCTCATCAGTCACAACAGTCTCCCCGTCAGCTTTAAGACTGTTAAGTGCGGGATTGTTTCCTGTAGGTGTAATAACTACATCATCAAGATACATATTTGTACTGCCGGGTAAAGAAAGTCCGACATATTTTGTCTTTGCAACAAAGGTAATTGAAATTTGTTGCCATTTACCCGTACCGAGTTCTCCTATTTTAGCAATGGTATATTCCCCACGATTCAAATCGGCGGTATCGTATTTTCTGAAAGGAATCAGTTTGATTTTACCGTCTTTATTCTCGGTAGAATTTACATAAACCATTGCGGCAAGGGTATATTCCTTACCTTTTTGGAGCGGTTTATCTGTGTTTTCAAAAACAGAGTCACTGTTAAAGAGTGCCACATATTCGTCATCGGTTTCAAGTCCCTTTCGCTCAAGCGAACGGAGACCGTCACATACAAGTCTGACATCATAACCTTTGACACCCGGAGCCAAAATTCTGAAATCTGTACCTAATCCGTTAGAACCGGGTAAATGCTCATATTCTTCAAAGCTATTAACAAAGGATATAACCGTATACTTAGCATAAAGGGTAATATCGTATTCAGGCATATAGTCTATCGGATATTTAAGGGTTAATTCTTCATCAACATACCAGCCCTCAAATATATCTCTGCCACGAACAGCTTTCGGCATATCTAAAGTCGCATAAGGCATAGAAGAAATACTCTTAATCGCATTACCGCCGTTTGTTTCAAACGACATTGTGAATAGCTCGGGAATATAAATGCGTGTCGAATAAGCAGAATTATCAAAAATTCTTAAAACAGGTGTACCGTCGGCAGTTTCCCAAGTGTTTTCGAAATCAAGACCGCTTAATTTCTCTTTAACGCTGTCACTATGACCCTGCATATGAAGCAGATGATAACGAGTTATTCCGCCGGAGGTTGCAGTACTGTAGGAATTTACATAATTCCAGGATACACCGCCCAAACCGTAAACAACCTTATCATTATCGGCAGTTGCTACGAGACAACCTGTTATATCTAACACTTCCGTACCGTAATATTTAGAGCCTAAAAGACCGCCTGTCATTTGATTATCACTATATAAATTTCCGACAAACAAGCAATCTGTAAACTGTGTTTTTCCGCTGGTAGCCCCGATAAATCCGCCGGCATACTTCTTTGATCTTACGGTTACCGTGGTGTCTCCAAAGCACCTTACAACTTTTGAATGAAGAGTATCTGTTGTACCGAAATCAAGGAAACCTGCAAGCGTTCCCACAGAACCCTTGCCTGTTATATCACAATGCGAGAATGCGAGATTTTGAACCAATGCTCTAACACCCAAATTTCCAAACAAGCCTTGGTTATAGTTGTTTTCTGGTGCATTTATGTAAAGACCGTAAATCGTGTTTCCGCAGCCGTCTAACACACCCTTAAACGAATTATAATTTGTGCGTTCCCAGTTATGAGCGGTTTTCGTCCAATTATCATCAGATATATCATTCAAATAAATATCCTTTGTAATGATAAAGTGCTGATTGCTGGTAGCAGACCACACATCACCCGTTAATAGTGCCATTTGACCGCCATTTGAAATTCTGTATGGATTATGAACCGTACCGTTTCCGCCGTCAAACGCATTCGCAACCTTACCGTTCCATGGTTCGGATTTTCTGTTTTCAGGATTGTATATGCGTGAGAATGCCGTATTTTCAGCAAAGCATTTAAGCACCGGCGTACCCGAAGCTGTAGAATATACATTCTCATAATCTAATTTCGGCATATATTCTTTAGCCTTTTCGCCCAGCATTTTATTAAGTCTTACCGCCTGAAGCTCACCTGTCTTTTCGGTTGTATAAGAGTGAAGAGCCTCTGTTCTGGTAGCATAGCAGTTTTTAAGATATCTCTTTTCGGTAGGCTCTGTTACAAGCTTATAAAAACCGTTTGCACCTAAAAGATTATAATTATCAGTTGCAACGAAACAGCCCTCTGCATTTATAAATGAGGTATCGTTCACGGTTGCATTTGCAACAAGACCGCCGATATAACCTGTACCGTCAAGCTCGCCTACAAAATAACAGTTTTTAAAGCTTACACCCTTACCGTTTGCAGTGCCTAAAAGACCGCCGACATCGTTTCCTTTTATCTTAACATCAGCACCTGCAAAGCATTGCTCAAATAAAATATTTGCTTCGGCATCCTTATTGGTTGCCGCAACTGCACCAGAGGCGGCTGTGCCGTAAATGTCTCCGCCCGATATACCGAGTTTCTTTACACTACCGCCCTGCATTATCGGGAATAGTGCCGCATTTGCTATTTCAGCTGATTTCGGAACATATAATCCGTAAATCACCTTTCCGTTACCATCAAGGTTACCTGCAAATACCGACTGTGCTGTTGCAGGTGTAAAGGTTTTACCCCATATAGACCAGTTTGAGTCCGTTGTAATATTTAAGTATATATCATTTTCAAGCCTGTAATACTTACCCTCTGTGTTTTCACGGGTTGCATTCTTTACTAAATATGCAAGTTCTGCCGGTGTTTTAATTAAGTAAGGTGATTTCTCTTTACCTGTACCCTCAGCAATTCCGATTGCAATACTGCCGTCCCATACATAATCAGGTTCAGGACTGCCTATATTACCCTTAAATAATTTAAGAGTCGGCAAAGCATCTTTTACGGTAATCCATTCGGGATACTTATTTTCGTTTTCTTCGTTTTCAAAAATAAGCTTTTCTAAAACAGTTTTTGCCGCTTCGCCCTTTACTTTATTCTTTTCTACCTTTTGAGCACCGCTGACAGCAGTATGAAGTGTATAGCTTTCCTTAATATCTGCCGTACCCGTTCCGACAATAGGAAGAGTAGTAACAGCGGCATTTAATACTCTGATTATATTCACATCAGTTCCCGTAGAAACTGTACCGACGAATGCCGCTTTATTGCCGCCCGATACCGTACCATAGAAACCGCAATCCGAAATTTCAAGACTTCTGCTTAACGCCTTGCCTAACATACCGCCAGAGGCAACAGAGCCATCAACCGTTACCTTACTATCACCGAGACAGCCGAAAACAACTGCCGTATCGCTTGAAGCAGCGGCAACAAGACCTGCATTCTGTGCTTTTAAATACGAATTAGAGAAAGCCAAATTCTTTACTGTGCCGCTTATAGTGCTGAAAAGACCGGCATCTGTTCCGTCGGCTTGATAAAGACCGTATATTGCGTAACCATTACCGTCAAACGTACCCTTAAAGGTATAGTCCCCGCTTGCAGTAATCCACTCATTCGGAAGATTTGTTTTCCAATTTGCATCCGAAATATCATTTAAAAGAATATTGGAAACAAGCTTATAGTATTTACCGTTGCTTTGTGCAGAGCTTTTAACCAAGAAAGCCAAATCTCTTGCAGTTGATATTTCTATCGGGTCGTTTTCCGCACCCGTAGACTTACTGTCGGAAAAGCCCTCGGGAATAACACCGTCCCAAACGTCCATTGGATTTACAGGCAAATCTGCTTTGTTCATAAAATCCCTTAACTGCGGATGAGATGTTGTCCTTTTCCACCAGTATTTATTAAAATCCAGCTCGGTGTTTTCCGTTGCCGCATCTCCGATAAGGTCTGCTTCGGCAAGAACGGTAATACCATTAAGCTCGCCTGATGTTACCGAGTAAACCTTATCAAATGTGCAGTTTCCGTTTGAGTATCCGATTATTTTATCTTTACTCGGTGTGACCGCCAAGCTATAAGAAATCCTGCCGCCTGCACTGTTTGGTGCATAATAACCTATAAGACCGCCTGCATATTTCGTTGCAGTAAGAGAAGCAGAGGAATAGCAGTTGTTTAAATATACCTTTGGTGAATTATAACCGACCATTCCAATCATACCGCCGATATACTTACCGTTAAGAATCACCGTACCGTCAGAAGAGCAATTTTCAAGTGTCAATCCTGTGCCCGTGTAGCCTACATTTGCTACAATCGCACCTACAGTTGTACCGTACAACTCGGCATATTTAACTCCTACGTTTTTAACCGTTGTCATATTTGTCGATACAACAGGTATTAAACCTGCCTGTGCCGCCGCTTTTTTCTGCGGAACATAAAGACCGTATACAATATGACCATCACCGTCAAAATGACCTGCAAAGGAACCACCGCCGTTCACCCAAATATTCGCCTTTTTAAAGCCGCTCCCTGTAAGCTCATTCAAGTAAATATCGTTTGTAAGCTTATAATATTTATCAATAGAATTTGCCTGTGTATAGCTTGAAGAGAAAAATGCAAGCTGTTCTCCCGTGCTGATAAGATACGGGTCGCTTGATATACCTGTACCACCGGCATATCTCGTAGCGATGCCACCGCTCCAAACATCCCCCGGAGCGACATTATCGGCATCTATTTTCGGTTCAAACACTTTAAGGGTAGGTAACGCATTTTCCTTTACAACCCAAGTTGTTAAAAAATCAAGTGTTGTATTTTGCTGAGCCGCATCCCCTAAAAGTTTATCTCTTGTGATACATTTAATACCGACTGAATCTGCAGTAGCTGTTGAATAGACCGAAATACAGCTTAAAAAACCGCTATCTATGCGTCCTACAGCTTTTATATCATTTACAGCCGCACAATAACTGTCCGAAAGAGATGCCCCTGCAACGCCTGCACCGCTGTATCCGATCAATCCTCCGGAAAATGAACCGGGGGAAACATATCCCGTAAAACAGCAGGCATAAACACTTGTCTTGCTTGAATTATAGGCAATCATACCTATAATTCCGCCCGGAAAAGGTGCTGTAATCTTTGTTGTCTCGTTCGCGAAACAATTATTTATAGTTACACTTGTACCCGCATATTCAACCATACCGCATACAAGACCGCCTATCGAAGTAGAATAAACCTCAGCATGGCTTATACCTAGATTTGTGATACTGGCATTTGTTGCACGGATTCTAGGAATCAATCCCGCATAGGTTGCATTTGCACTTTCGGGAAGATACATACCATAAACCGTATGATTATCGCCGTTAAAATATCCGCCAAAGGCTTGCGTGCCGTTGTTCACCCAAATATTCGCCTTTTTAAAGCCGCTCCCTGTAAGCTCATTCAAATAAATATCATTTGTAAGCTTAAAATATTTACCCTGTGTATTAGTCGCATTATATACCGATGCAAAAAATGTAAGCTGTTCTGCTGTACTTATGAGATAAGGGTCATTAGATGTACCCGTACCCCCTGCAAGCTTTGTTGCCTTTTGACCGCTCCATACCTTTCCCGCTTCTACCGTGTCAGCGGCAGTATTGCCTACCCCTGACACAAACGGGTCATTTGCTGCAAAAACAGTGTATGTCAAAAGCGATAAAGTGGAGCAAACAACAGCAAAAGCGGTTGTTAATGAAATCAAGCTTTTAATTTTTTTCATAAAAAACTATGCCCCCTTTAAAATTCTTTTTATTTTGCAGGCTTTAGCATATTATTCATCGAATTAACATACCCATTTATTTTATTCTTATTGGAATCAACCTGAGTTGTAACCGTTGCCGGGTCTCCTGTGGGATAATAATCTTTGTCACTTAAGCCAAGAGTAATACTCATAAGCGGGTCCATTTCGTAATACACCTTTGAAGGGGCTGCACTGGAAACCTCATAAAAGAATTTAGCCGCTGCATTTGTCTTAAATAATGATGTTGAATAGTTATTTCCGTCCAGATAATATCTTAGAAATAAACCTGCACCGACAGGGTTTTTGGACTTTTTCGGTGAACCAAAACCTCTGGGTGTTGTAAGCGGCTGTGCTGTTTTACCCTTATAGGTTGGTAAATGTGTAAATCCAATATCCGATGCAGGAAGTCCTTTAAAGCGTCCTTCCTTTTTAAGACCCCAAGTTTCTGCAATTGCAATACCTGCCTTACCGTTTTCAAAAACAGTAGATTGGGTTGTAACAAGACCGTCCTTTTGAAGCTGTAACCAATAACGCTGGAAATATTTAAAATTCTCTAATTTAGTCGAACTGCTGTAATTTGATACAACCTTGCCGTTCTCCCAATCAATAATATTTGCACCGTGTGAGCCCTGAAGCATTGACCAATACATAAATCCGGGTGTAATATCTCCGCCGATTTCAGACAACTCTTCAAGACAGGTACGCAAGGTTTCCATTGTCCAGTTGTCTTCTTTATAATACTGCTCAGGTGTCTTTATACCTGCATTTTTAAATATCTTTTTGTTATAGTAAACACAAGCGTAAGAACGGTTATAGTTGTTTGTTGAATTTACAAAATAAGCCTTACCGTCAACCTTAAAGCTGTTGATATAATTCGTATCCCAAAACTCATTAGAAGTATCAATCTTCATATCCTCAATAGGACGCATTTGATTCCAAAGCGAGAAAAATGTAGAGTTTGCATCAACAACATCGGGTGCTTTATCGGCAAGTACCGCACCGGTTATTTCCTGAACATAATTTGCCTCGGGTATCTTTTGATATTTAACCTTTATACCGGTATCTTTCATAAACGCCTTAATAGCATTAGCACAGTCACCGTTGAACGGGTCAGTCCATGTTGCAAATACTACGGTTGTGCCCTTTAGTGACTTAGGGTCAACATTTACACCGAGTGAATTTGAAACCGTCGGTTTTTTATTACCGGAAGAAGTCGTTTTTGTTTTATCAGATGGCGTTTTCGTATTAGAAGGTGTAGGTTCTACTTGTTCAGAGTTTGTATCTTCTGAGCTTCCCTCTCCGTCAACCCAAACCTTTTCCTCAGTAACAACCGTTTTTTCGCCGCAGGCACTGAATAAGCCTGCAAACATTACTAAAGCTAAAAGCAAAGCTACAACCTTTAAGAATTTTTTCATAACAATAACCTTCCTTTTTATAATATTTATATCAACCCGTAATACCTACACGGTCAATACTTTCAATGAAGAATCTCTGTAAAAACAGGTATACAACAAATATCGGACCTACAAACATTAAACACCCTGCCATACTATAACTTTCAGCACCGGGGTCAGCAAGTCCTCCTCCCCATATTCCGTAGGTTTGCAAATCTACCGAAAGTGTTTGTAATCTCACAGCCAAAGTCGGACTATATCCGTTTGTATACATTACCGATAATAGATAATCATTCCAATGCCATATAACAGAAAACAGCGAAACCGTAACGATAACAACCGTAGACGACGGAATGATAATTGTTAAAAAGGTTCTTACGGGATTTGCACCGTCAATCCATGCCGCCTCTTCAAGTTCCTTTGGAAAACCAGAGAAAAACTGAATATATATGTAAATCAATATTCCCGCTCTAAGCCCTGAAGCAAATACAGAAGGCAAATAAAAGGTTAGAGCAGAACCCATTATATTAAGCCGTAAATCAAATCCCGTCAGCTTTTTAATAAGTCCCAAAATGCCCAAAAAATCCAAATTTGCAAAATTTACAACCTGCGGAATTATAATCATTGGTGCAGGAACTAAAATCGTAAGAAAAAGTATGGCGGTAAAGATTTTTTTGCCGGGGAAACTAAATCTTGCAAAACCATAACCCACAACTGCACAGCTCATTATTTCGAGTGCCGCAGAAAAAAGTCCTAAGCTCACAGTAGCCCATAGTGACTTTCCGTATTGCATAACCTTGGCAACAAAGGTAAACCGTTCAAAGGTTATTTCTCTTGGAAGCCATACACGGGTCGGGTCTAAGAAAGCTTCATCAGGTCTGATAGAGGTTGTGATAAGGTAAAGCATTGGATATAAGACCACATATCCTATTGAAATAAGCAAAAAATATCTGAAAATCGAATGTCCTACAAAAGTTATATTTTGTGTCGTCTTATTTTTAAAAGAGGGATTTTTTTTCATTGTTGCTGCCCCCTATTCCCAACGGCGTTGCAATAAACGCCGATATAATAACATAATAACTGCCAATACCAAGCCCACTACCATGAAATAAAGCCACAACTTAGCAGACGAAGTTGAATAATTGCCGTTCAGCATAAGTGCATATATATGCTTTATCATAGGTGATTGCAGGTCTGTGAAAAGCTCGATAGAGGTAAAAACAAGTACAAGAATATTGATTTTAGAAAGAATCGGGAAGGTTATAAACCAAAAACTTTCCCACTTGTTTGCACCCTCAACATTCGCAACCTCATAAAGAGATGTCGGTATCGTTTGAAGTCCCGAAATATACAGTACCGTTTGAATACCGCAACTCCAAACCAAATTAAAAATGTTATTCACAATTTCCGAAACATACGCACCCACCTTTGGCGAAAGGTCTAAAAATGCCATAATATCATCCGCACTCAAAAGGGCTGAAGAAACCTCAGAAGAAACATTATTATCCGAGCTTATACTGGTTGATTGCGAAATGATACTAAGTACCCCGCCTGCGGCGATAATTGCAGTAAGAAAGAATAAACCTCTGAAAAACAGTCTGCCTTTAAACTGTTGGTTAAGAATGATTGCCAGCACAAGACTTAGAATCATTATAACCGGCATTGAGTAAAGAAATGTTCCGATTGCATTTTTGAATATTCCGAAATAGTCAGGATCTACAACCAGTGCCTGACGGTAGTTTAAAAAACCGATGGGGTTCATAATCAATTCCCCTGTAGTCATATCTATTTCGCAGAAAGAGAACCAAACCGACTGAATAAGCGGCGTGATAAAAAAGAGTACAGTGCCGATTATCCAAGGCGATATAAACATCAGTCCGTAACGACTCTTTAAAGATTCAACCCCGTGTTTTTTCCTTTTTTTCACTCCGTTGCCCCCTTGTAAATAAAGCTTTCAGCCGATATTTCCATACCTTCTGCGGTTATTGATTTCCCTGTATAATTCACATAAACCATTACACCGTTTTCAAACTCTGTTTTTCGAAGACCGTTGTCAAATACCGTATGTGCTTTAATCTTATTGTCTTTAACCGCATTAAACAGTCCTTCCAGACTTTTTACATTCTCCTTAATTTCTGTCCTTAAACCACTGTAAACCGTGCGGTTTATATCATTATAAAATGTATCTGTAAGTGCATCGTAGTAATTGTTCACTAAGGTATATGTAAGCCCGATACCGGTTTCTGCAGCAAAAAGAACTTCGTGCTTTTCATCCTCGGCAAAATTAATGACCGATGACGAAATAGGCTTTATTCCCTTAAATACCATTTGATAAAAAGGAATATCGACATCATAAACCGTGGCAACAGATGAATTTGAAGGCGTCTCAAAAATTCTGTCAGCGGCTACCGCCATATAAGAATTTGCCTTGCTTACGAGTACCGAGTGATTTTGCTTTGAAATTTGATTGTTAATATGCATCATTTGTTTTTCGGTGTTTCCCTTTATCCAGTAGTCTACATTTTTATAATCTGACCAAGACAAATAAGAAAGCTCACCCAACCCGATACCGCTTAAATTCCATTTCGAAGATTTATTTAAAAATTTATTGACTGAATTTTCAAGTTCGTTTCTTGAAAGCAAAACATATTTAGGTGCATTAGTATTGACACTTCCGATTGCCCGATCATAATTCGGTTGATATACCGTTTGCTTACTTATACCGTAAGCCACATCTTTTACACGAGACCACCCGTTTCCGGATTTTGAAAAAAGTGCTAAATTTGTTGTGTAATAAAGGTTTATTTGATTGCTTTTACAAAATGCATTAAGTTCTTCTAGTCCTTTTTTGCCGCCAAGTTTTGATGAGATTTTATATTCTCCTGCAAGCTTTTCGGTATCATATCCGTTTTGCCCGTAGCCCACAAGCTCTACCGAAGTTGAGGACGAACTGATATCATTTAATTCATCGGTTATTTTCTCTGCCTCTGCAAATGAGGTTAACGTATAAAACTTTTTATACGGAACACCTAATAAGTAATCTGAAGAATTTACACCGCCTAAGAAACGAAGGTTTAACAAGGTTTCTTCTTCCTCAGTTGCTTTAAAGCCTTCACTTTTTTGGAGATAGTTACGGTAATATTCCGCAAAACCGCTATATGAGGCCGATTCGCCGCTTAAAATATGATAGCTTACTGAAATATCGGAAGGAGCAAGCCTTTCGCCGTAAACATAAGTTTGCGTTCGCCATGAATAAAGCTTTGCAACAGCGTTGCTGTATCCTCTCACCTGAAAAACAGGATATACAGTAGAATAACCCGATGCCTTTGCACCGATGTGACTTCTGAGCATTGCACTTTCCGCAGCACCGTCAATAATGGCAAGTGCCGCATTATTCCTTTTTTTAACACCAAATACCGGGAATGAGATGCGTTCCGTTTGATTTCGTTTTTGTCTTACCTCTATCATTGGGTCGTCACCGTAAACATATTCTTCTATCGTTTCACCCATAAGAGATATTTCCTTTGGATAGATAAGCGTTCCCGAACCCGAAGGTACAAACAAATACGAATCCTTCGAAGCTGTATTTTCAACCGCACAAAAGAATGGTGCTATACTTAATCTGAATAAACGGTTTTTATTTTCAGCTATATTAGCGGTTTTAACCGAAACATTGATACCGCTATTGGTCAGCCTATATTCAACCGGTACCGAAATTTCCTGCTCAGTAAAATAGTATGTTATCCGCACGCCGTTTTCGGTTTTTTTAGCGGTAACACTGCCCATTTCAATTGCTGAATCCATCGCATAGGTTATTTGACTGCGAACATTTTTTTCGTCAATATATTCTATTGCGATAGGCGAATAAACCCCTATGTATTTATCAGATGAATTTAAAGCTGTATCGGGTGTACTTGACCACAACGCACCTGTTTTCTTATCTGTAAGCACAACCCGTTTATAGGTATTATCAAAGCTAAGTATAAAATTCTCATTTTCTGAAACAACACCGTCATCAAGCGAAGCAAACTCCGAAGGTGCTGAATATTTATACACGGTCAGCTTAGTTGCTGATTCTTGACAGCCCGATGCAACGGTCAACACAGCTGAAACCGTAAAAAACAGAAGCACTTTTTTTAAAAAGTTTTTCATAAGTATAAACATTCCTTTCTTTCGGATTTACCATGTCACCGTTTCAACATATAATGTCATAACAAAATTAACGAATTGCGAAAACAACAATCCTATCAAAACAATTAAAAGAACAACTACTGCCATAGCAAATACGGTAAGTAACACAAATCCTAAAAACTTGAAGAAATCATAATCGTGGATAACGGTCGTTCCGGCTATAATCATAATTGCAAAGATTATTAAGAAGATAACCTCTGCCATTTTGAAGAATCCGCCCTCTGTCATCACCATTGTGTTCGATAATACAATGTACAAAATATTCCAAATAATAAGCGGAATTAAACTGTAGCTTGTAACAATTGTTATTTCTTTAAGTGTACCGATTCCGTGCATAATAGAGCTTAATGCCCAACTGCATACAATCCATAAAACAACAATTCCCATATTCCTAGCCATTTCCGAAATAGAATTGAAATCATTTTTCACATAGTCGGTAAACAAAAATCCGCCGTAAATTGTCTTAAATACCGATGTCATTCCAAAAAGAGCAATGAGAATCCAAGCTATGGTAAGAGAACCTGTTTTATGCTCCTTTATATCGGCAAATTTTTCAAATGGATGTATAACACTGGAAAGCATATCCCTTACATCCTTGTTTTTAATAATCACCAATTGACGCTTACTTGATAGAATAACAAAGAATACCGATAATCCCAAAACCAAAACAATTAAAATAAAAAACAACGGAAAATAATCTGCATTGAACTTATTTCGAATCTCAGTAAACGCAAGATTATATGTATCTCTGTCGCAGCCTGTTTTCGCAAGCTTCATCGCCTTTTCATAATCGGCACTATCGTAAGCGGCACGTGCAAGTCCAACATATGCCAATTGGCTGTTTGCATCCTGTGATAAAACATCCTGCCACCCTGCCGCTGCCTTCGAATAATTTCCTTTATTCGTAAGACACTGCATTTCCTTAACCAGTTTTCCGTATGGCATTTCTTCAAAAACCGTAAGTGTACCTTTAAGTCTGTCAACCACCAATACATCTGTACCGTTAAGGGCAATTGCACTGGGATTCTTAAAAGCTCCCTTTTGAAATCCTTCTCTCATTCCCCCGCCGAAAACAGTAAGATTATTACCCTTTCCGTCATAAACAAAAACCTTTCCGTAGGATGCCTCTAAGCAATAAATAAATCCGTTATCATCAACTGCAACGCCTAATATATCTGTATACAGATTTGCAGTTAAACCGTCATCTATATTGATGGTAGCGTTAAATTCTTCGTCTCCGAATTTCATTGTACCGAGGTTTAGGATGTCATAATCACCGCTTGGGTTGAATTTTTTTATCTGCCCTGTTTGTTCCGATTTGCTCACAGAACCCGTAGCGGTATAAACAAAATCGTTTTTATCGATTATAATATCGGAAAATGAATAGGGAAGTGTTGACCCCGAAACACTGAGACGTTCGTTATTGCTAAAAACCCTTTTAACAGCATTCGAAATTGACTCAACAACCGAAAGAGACACCTTATTAGAACCAAAAAATCCGCAGAAAGTGTGATCCTTATCAAATAATAAAGCACCTTGATAAGAGTCTCGGCATAAAACGTATATGTTATCAGATGAATCGACTGCAACCTTTATGGGAGCGAAAATAAAATTATCCGGAATAAGCCCTGAATCGGGAACGGTAATAACATCAATCACCTTCCGATTTTTATCTGTAATAAGCACTCGTGACCCTTCTGTATCGCAAATATACAAAAGACCGTTATCATCTACATAAATACTTTTTGCATCCTTAAACTGTGTTTCAACACCGTCTGAAATTACGGAATTTATTTCGGACAAGAGTTTATAATCTTTATCAAGCTTTATAATTCTTGACTTTTTCCCGTCAAGTAAATAACTGTTACCCTCTGTGTCGATACAAACATCATTAAGCTCACCTATTTGTTCTATTCCGAGGCTGTCTGCAGTTATTTCATCATAAACCTTATACATAGGCTTAGAGGAAACCGCTGTTCTTCCGCCCGTTATTCCTGACCAATAAGTGTAAGAATTTTCAGGCGTAACCGCCGAAAGAGAAAGTGATAATATAACCGAAAATACAATAACGAAGAAAAATATTCGTAAATTATGCAACATAATATCTTCCCCCTTATTCCTTAATTCCTGCACTGCTCATTGAATCCACAACGCTGCTCTGCGTAATTAAATATACTGCTATCGGCGGTATCATAAGTATTGTTGTAACAGCCATTGCACTTCCCGAACGAGCTACTCCGCCTGCCGTTATCTGCGCCATTATCATCGGCAGTGTCTTTATATCCTCACTGAAAACGGTACTCGGTACCTGTGCCCAAACATCACGGAAGGCAAAAAGTGCAAGAGTAAGCCACGCAGGCTTTATCATAGGAATAACAATACCGAAAAATGTTTTAAAATATCCTGCTCCGTCAATCTTAGCTGCCTCCAAAAGTGCATCAGGGACATATCCTTCCATATATTGTTTTATAAGAAAGACACCGAGTGTTGAGGCAAGATACGGAAGTATATATGCAAAATATGTATCCACAACATTAAGCTTTGAAAGAATGATAAACTGTGAAAGCCCAAGTGTTGTGCCGTTAAATATAAGGGCAAACTGGGTAATCATAAACATTACATTTTTACCCTTTAAATCCGATTTTGCAAAGACATATGCCGTCATAGAAGAAATAATAATATAAACAACCGTTGTAAAAACAGTAATAAATAAGCTGTTAAATATGTATCTTGAAAGAGGTACTCTCAAAGAAGAAAGTAAATCAGGCAATACAATGTAGTTTTCAAGGGTAGGTCTGTGTGCAAAAAAGCGGGGCGGAAATATAAGCAACTCATCAATCGGTTTAAAAGAAGTGAAAACCGCATATATGAGCGGAAGCATACTGAATATACCTAAAGCACCTATAAAGACGAACAAAAAAACATTTCCTGCTCTTGTTCTGGTATATCTTCTGTTTGAGGATGCAGAGCCGTGCATTTGCCGTAAGATACGAATTTTTGAAATCGTTCTGTTCAACTGAACTACCCCCTCATTTTGAAACCACATTCAGTATTTTGCCTATAAATACACGCATTACAATCATAATTACAAAAAGAACCGTTGATATTGCCGAAGCATACCCAAGCTCATACCGAACCGACCCCACATCCGACATATGGGATACAAGCGTATCAGCAGCATATTGAATACTCGGGAAGCCCGCAAGCTCGATTGCAACCGCACTAATTGAAAAGCTGGACTGAATTTGCATAACAGCACTGAATAAAAGCATATGCTTCATACTCGGCAATGTTATATATCTTACCTCTTGCCAACGGCTTTTTATACCATCGATCATACCCGCCTCATAAAGTCCTGTGTCAATGTTTTGAAGCCCTGAAATATTAGCCAAGAAGGAAATACCCATACTTTGCCATAATTGAACGATAATAACAATAGCAAAAATATACTGCGGTTCTTTAAGCCATACAATCGGCTCGGTTATCAGACCTGTCGACATTAAAAAACTGTTAATATAGCCATATCTTTCTCCGCTGAACGCAACCTTCCATATATAAAGTGCATTTCCCACTAATGAAGGTGCATAAAACATAAACGATAAAAGTGTTCTTGTAAACGGCTTAAATTCACTTACAAACCAAGCCAAGGCAAATGACATTAAAAATCCAATCGGACCTGTAATTACTGCCATAAGAATTGTGTTTTTAAGCACAACGGGAAAAACATCATCACTTGAAAACATTCTGAAATAGTTTTCAAGTCCTACCCATTGCGGCATTGATATAGAATCGAAAGATGTAAAACCAAAGAAAAGCGAGGCTAAAATCGGCAAAATAGTAAGGGTGGTAAAAATCAAAGCAAAGGGTGCAATCATTATATATAGCGGTATATGACTGCGAATAACAGAAGTCTTTCCCGCTTTGTTTGTATCAATCATATTTTCTCCCCCATAATTGCAAAATGCTTTTTGATAGTAGCTTAAATACCTATTCCTTCACACTATCCGTAATACTGTTCAATCTTTCGTTTGATTTCTGAATTAGCTATCTTATTCCATTTTTTAAGTGCATCCTTGACGTTATTTTGTCCGTTTATGACTTCCCAATAGGATTGGTCAATTGCACGTGCAAGATAATATCCACCTGGCACCTGCGGAATTTCTACAAGATTTTCCCACTGTGTCATAATTTTACCTAAGTCGTCACTCTTCCACGCAAAATTTTGAAGTGCCTCTACATTGGCGGTCGCCACGCGCTCGATCGAACCTAAAATAGACTCAATATTGTTGTTATAACGAACCTGCGTATCCGCCGATGTCCACCATTTTAAAAATTTCCACGCCTGTTTTTTGTTTTTGGATTTATTTACAATGGAACAGCCTGTTCCCGCTCCTGCAACAGTATGGTTATCCGCAGTAAAACCGGGTATCGGAGCTAAAGACCAGCGTCCTTGAATTTCAGGTGCCAAAACAGAAAGCTGCATATAGGTAGGTGAATAAAGTGATACCCCTAAAGGAATAGATGCAGTACGGAATCTGTTGTAAAAATCAGCTTCCTTCATATATTTATAATCGGTGTAAAGTTTTGTCCAATAATCAAAAACACCAACTGCTGTTTCGCTGTCTATCATAGCCTCAGTAAGCTCTTGATTAAATATCGGAATATTGTTTTGCACTATAAATGTAGGATACAAACTCAATCCGCCCAACGCTACTCCACCCGTATATGCAGCATACGGAAGATATACCTGCATATTATTTCTTTGAATGACAGTAGTTGCCTTTATAAATTCATCCCATGTCTTCGGAACCGCGAGACCCAGTGTTTCAAAAATATCGGTTCTGTAAAACATCATATAAAAATTCTGAGTTTCCGGTAATGCATAGCATTTTCCACCGTATTCGTAGGGCGAAACAGCGTCACGCATAAACCTCTCAGTTACTTTTTCAAAATCATCAAATTGTTTTAAATCGTAAAGAGCACCTCTTATACCCAAATCTATCGGACCTGTACGGGTTTGACTAAGTACAAGATCGGGGAAATTTCCTGACATTAGACCGTTGATTAGGGATGTACTTACAACCTTAATTTCAACTGCCGTGCCTGTAGATTCGGTAAAAGAATCCCGTATAAGGTCATTTAATGACCTTGCTTGATCCATACCCCAATTTATCCAAATAGTAAGCTTTTCATCTGTTTTTACATCTGAAACAGAACCGTAATCGATTATAAAAGATTTAAGAAAACGCATAATTCCAAAGTTTAATGATTTAAAAACAGATACTTGAACCCCTTCAGCTTTCGTACCGTAAGGTGTAAAATATATTCTGTCTATGGAAAGTGGCATTGACTTCATTTCATAAAGCCATGATGAAAGGGTTGTATAGCTATTGTAATAATCCGTTATATACTGATGTGCAAGATAAGGTGAATCATACATTTGGGTAAGGACCCACATAACATCCTGCATTGCAGCAATATACTGACTTCCACGTTTACCACTTTGATTTTGCATTTCCCTTACCAACTCATCAAGAGCGACAATATTCTTTTTCAGTGTCTCCTGAAAATCGGGTATCGCTCTGAATAGCTCATAGCTTCGGTTTTCGTCGGGAGCTTCACCTGTAATCATTATTATTTCGGTATATTTATCTCCTAAGCTTTCAACTACACTGTTAAGCTTTGCGTACTGCTTGGAAACTTCCGAAAGTGTGCAGGAAAGCGAAAGTGTATGCTTTCCTTTATCAAGATAAACATAATACGGCTTATTATCCGAATTTTCCCACTCGGAAAACTGCCATCCCGTTGAGTAGTTGAATACAATATCCTTTGCTTCCGTAAAGGGTGTTTCACCGTCAATTTTAAGCCATCTTCTGGAAATTCCGTTAACAACTTCGCTTTGTTTATAACTAAAGGCAATCGAATACCAGCCTGATTCTTCTGCTTCAACTTCCCAATAAAGCGTTTCCAAAGGTGTGCTCCAGGTCTTTCCGCCTATGTAATTTAAATACTGATTACTATAAGAATTTGGAGAAACCTTTACAGAGCCGTTATCCCCTTTTGATATGATGTCCCTGCCTGTTTTTAAAACGGCATCTTCACCTTCAATAACAATTCTCTTGGCTGACGGGGTAATTTTCATCTGATTTGATTTTACCGTTTCGGTATATGAAAGAATCTGCTCAGGCACTGTAAGTGCAATACCCAAAAGAAGAACATCGCAACTAAATGAATGTAATCTGATTTTTGTTTCTCCGCCCGACAGACTGAAAATAAAAGGCTCGGTTTCCACACCTGTATTATCCGTAACCTTCCACCATTCTCCTTTAGGCGATATGACCTGTGGCGATGTTAATTCATTCCCTATGGCATCATATCTCTTTTCGCTATACTGATTAACCCAAAAAGTGGGCAATGTCAATCTTTCAGTGGCAGAAAAAGGACTTTTTCCGTTTACTGAAAACGCAAATTTAATTTCAGTTTCACCCTTATTAACAGGGACATAACGGACACTAAGATTATACTTTCCTCCGTCCGGAATATTTACACAATATTCAGCTGCACCATTTTCTTTTATCAATAAGGAATCCCCCTCCACAGAGACATCCGCAGAGGAATCGGTAAATGCCTTTACATCAAGCTTAATATCATTTTTTGCATCGGCAAGTGAACCGTTCTTTTTTAAATATTCATCATAGTCAGTTGTCCCTATGACAGTCCGATCCGTATTTTGAGGAGTTTCTGCCGAAATACCGCAAAAGCCAAAACAGCTTACTATTAAAGATAATATTAAAACTGACACAATCGCCTTTTTAAGCTTATTCATTTTTATACTCCTCGCACAAAACGGTTTTATTTTGCTAAAACAAGTCCGCTTTCTTTCACTGAAGGGTCTTGATAAAGTCTAATCCAATCAATATCGTAATTAAAAGGAAATTTCGTATTGCTGTTTGCTACAGAGCCTTCCACTTGCCAAGAGCTTTGAGGGGTAAAGCCACTCATACTCAGCTTTATATGTAAATAATCGTGAAAACCTCTCATATCAGTGGTGAAACCATCAGAATCGAAATTGTTTTTCTCGGTTATATCAAATTCCGTATATACTTTTCCGTCAACCGAGAAAATCATCTTTTCGGGTGTCCATTCAAAACCGTAAAGATGATACTCATTTGAAAGGTCTGCAAAATCATCAAAGGTATATTCACCGGGAACAACGCTCGTACTCCCCGCACCGTTTATATAGTGCTTATAAACGGTAGTTGTAGCGGTATGGGCACTCGAGAAAATTTCAAAAATATCTACCTCGACATGATATCTTTTATTTTCACGAGACGGTGCCATACTTCCGTCCATAAGCCAAAATGCCGGCCAAGCAGTTCTTTGATAAGGCACCTTCGCACGCATTTCAAGATACCCGTATTTAAAATTCATTCCTTTATCAGAAGTAACTATGACCGGTCTTGCATAACGTATATCCTTATTGCTCGGGTCAAAATATTTATCCATAACAAGTTTCAAATGACCGTTGGTCACATTTACAAACTGTTTATCTCTTGAATAAACCATATCACCGGTTGCGGCACCCTCACTAAACATCCAGGTTTTTAAATCAAGCGTTTTGCCGTTAAACTCATCGCCCCAAACATATTTATATTTACCTTTTTTTATTTCATCCTTGACTGCATCAACTGAAGGTTTGGAAGCTGTTTCTTCGTCTTTTTTATCATCTTCATCAAATTCATCCTCATCCGCTTCCGGTTCATCGTTTACAGGAGAATTATCGGACGAAGTGATTTCTTCGTTCTTCGAACTTCCGTCATCTGATGCGTTGTTTTCACTTGAAGCTATGTCAGATATGTCCGATTTATCAGAAACATCAACAGTTTTACTATTCGAAAACTCACTTGTAGAACTATCTGTTTTCGCATTATCACCGCAAGCCGCAAGACTCAACACCAATACAAAAACCAAAATCATACTTATTATTCTTTTAGACATATTTACTGCCTCCCGAATTTTTTATTATTGATAATCATTCTAAGTACAGGATAAAGTGCTTTTGCAAAACAATAAAAACCCATATCATTCGGATGTACATTATCCACAGTACAGGCTTGCCATTCATCGCCCGTAAAGAGGGTTGTGCCGTCTATAAAATAAACATTCGTATCTCCCAAATCAATTGCCCTTGAATATGTATTCATAATAATTTGTCTGCGTTTATCTCTTTCAGCCAAATGCGTCCTACCTGAACCCGTAAGCATTATATACGGTATATCAGGATGTTTAGCTCTTACAGCATCATATAGCTTATCATGGGTTTCTCCTAAATGTCCTGCATTATCAGCGTTGTAGTCGTAATCAGATACAAAAGCTGCCATTGACAGTCCTGCCAAATAACTTATCATTTCATCTTCTGCCCTACCAGAACCTGAAAAGCCTAAATTCACATAATCTATATTGAACATTCGTGACAGAAAGGCTTGGTATGAGTTGCCGGGTCTTGAAGCACATCCGCCCTGCGTAATAGAAGTGCCGTAAAATACAATCGGTAATTCATTCATATATTTGGAAGGTTTCTCAAAGCTTGCATTCCCAGCAAGTCCAATATAAAGCCTATCAACCGAATTGTAAAGCGGAAAATTAAGGATATAATCGGTCATTTCATTCTTAACATACAAAACCGACTCAAAACCTTTTTCAGCATCTCTCCACGGAATATATGTACCTACAAAGCTTTGACCTATACCGTCGAAATCAAGTGAGTATAAATCAAACCCCGCTTGGCCCGTAACCGCCATATGCGACATAGTGGTAATCCCCTGCCATTCACTATGAATTGCTATGTATGGAGAGTCAGTTCTGAATCTAATTCTTATTCCTGCAGTATGTCTGCATAACGAAAGCACGGCACCGCTTACTTTCTCAGCTGTATCGAGAGGCATACGGATATACGGATTCGTGCCGACAGCACCGTAAACCTCAAAAGGTTTATTTGCCGAATTGTACCAAACAATATCGTTTATTTCAATATTGGTATTTATTTTAAATCTTTCATCTATTTCGGCTATATCCATTTTAATTCCTCCCGTAAGACCGTATAAAAGTCAACAACAAAAACAGCTTTCTATTATGTATTATAACACATTCGCATTGTAATACAAGAATAATACTAACTAACTTTGGACAAAATCTATAATAAATTTTCTTTTTGATATTTTTAATTCAATTAAATTTTCACAATTTTATGTTTTTTTGCGGTTTATGTAAAATAAACCAAAAATTAAACAAATCCCTGCATTTACCATAAAATATTTATATTATTTGTTTCACGTTTGTGAGACTTTTGGCTAAAAAGTTTCCAAAATGTGAAGATAAGAAAACAAGAAACTACCTATTGCACAATTGACACAAAGCTGTTATAATAAAATTAAATCAGATAAAAACAACGTTTTTTTCATCGGGTGATATACTATGAAACAAACTGCAAGAGAAATTTTTACAAATAAAAATATACATACGGCCAATCATTTAATGCCACTCCCACACATTCATGATGATATTGAAATTATTTATGTTAAGGAAGGCGGATGTACTGCAGTTAATAACGGACAAACATATCAACTAAAGAAAAACGATATTTTTTTTAATTTTCCCAATCAACTCCATTACTACACCTCTTACGAAAAAGACAGTATGTTTTTAATCTGTATAATAAAACCTTCTATGTTGCTTCAATATGAAAGCATATTTCTCGAAAACACTCCGGTCAGTGCCGTTGTCTCCCCACCGTATGATAAAGCAAAGAAACTATCCGTTATTGTTGACTGGATTGTTGAAGAGTTGAAAAATGACAATAGTGATATAATAGCATCCTATGTAACTCTTTTTGTAGGATTAGCACTAAAACATATGGAAATGAAAAACAGAACCACATTAAGTGATTCTGTTTCAAACGTAATATTATACTGCAGCAATCATTATAAAGAAGATATTTCCATAAGCAAGGTTGCAAAAGCACTCCATTTAAGCGAAAGTTATCTTTCCTATATTTTTAAGAATAATCTTCTTATGAATTTCAATGATTATATCAACTCCCTTCGCATTGGCGATGCTGTCAATATGTTAAAGTACGAGGATTATTCTATGTCTTATATCTCTGACACAGTAGGATTCGGCACCATAAGAACCTTTAACCGTGCCTTTCAAAAAATCCACCGTATTTCTCCCTCCAAATATAAAAAAACTTATAAATCACATCCAAATACTTAAAACTCAAAACGTATAATAATGTATTATCCTTAGTCAAAGCCTACGGACAAAAGCAGATAATCAACTTTGTAACAGATAATATTGAAAATTGCTTTTGTCATTATATAACTAAAGGGATTGCAAAACACTGCAATCCCTTTAGTTATGCGGTTTTGGTGTGGTTATGCCACTTCCCAAATAAACCGTTCCACATTGTTATATCTGTTTGTACGGTAGATTTGCTTATTTTGAAAACCTTTGCCGCTGCGCGGACGGTAGCGCCCGTATCGAGTATGTATTCGCCTAAAACCTCCGCTCTGTCCTGTGTCGCCTCTTTCATACAATCAACTCCCCTTAAAGCGTCTTACACGCTCTCTCACTGGTTAATTGTATGATTTTTCTTCGCTTTTTATGCCTTTTTAAGACAAAACGGCACTTATTGATTACTGCTTTTTGATTTTGAAAAACATTCGCTGCATATACCCATATTGGGGTTATCCGCATTATAACTTTTAAATAGAATTCAATTTTTAACTTTACCGCACTTCACACATTTAGCTATTCTTCTCGGCTCCGGAGTATGTGTTGGTCCTTTATTTGTCATGCCGTGATAAATCTTTCTTGTCGAATCCAAAAAATCAAAATTTCCGATATCTTCCGAATTGAATACAGCAGTATTTTTATAAATATTTAATACTTCGCTTTTTTCTTCAAAGTGTATATTTTTCTTTTGCACATTATCTTTTAAAGTTTGTTTTCGTAGTTGCATCTCCATATGTATATTATCTTTTAAAACTTGATCTTGCAATTTCATCTCCCTAATCTTTACGTTAAAGGTAGACAGTTTCTCATTTAACCATATATTGTACCGCTTTTTGTATCCGGCAAGTGTTATTTCATTGTCTTCAATATCAAGTTATTCGACTGTACCATGCTCCTCATATGTCTTCATAAAATTGGCAGGTAATAATTCTTTTCCCTTATAAAAATAATTATTTGTATCAATTTTATATTGTACAACCTTAAAATTATTACGACTTATTACTATTAAATCTTTATTTTTTGATTCATTAAATATATATCGTTTTAAGAAAAACACTTTGTTTTCTGCTATTTGAAAATCAGTATTACCGATCACTATCCACTTCACGTGAATACCTTCGTTTAAGTATAAGTTATTTAAACTTTCTATTTTTTCTGCCGTTGTTTGCTGAGAACCTAATTCCAATGCAATTCTATTTCCGTCAGGCATATTAAAAACTAAATGCGTATAATGATGAGGTATGATTTTTTCCTCAAGGCTTACGTTGTAGCCCTTTTCTTTGAAAGCATTAAACAATTTGGTTCTAATTGTACGTATTTCATTGGGAATTTCCGATTTTAAATTAAATAATGTTCTTCAGTTTTTCGAGCCAACAAATAACATAAGAGGCGAAGCAATGATCGCAGCTGGCGCTGGTATCGGTGTTTT
>OIYO01000402.1_pt1 | contig 37413 bp, 26 predicted proteins | sample 1588191 | NCBI WGS metagenome assembly OIYO01 (sample SAMN03283275) | human gut metagenome | biome: human-associated habitat; material: feces | host: Homo sapiens | place: Peru | collected 2012 | reverse complement strand
AAACATTGAGTCATTTTGTATAAAGGATGATTCGCAAAAGTATAAGCCATATTCCAAAATATGCAAAGCTCTACACAAAAAGATTTGTTAAACAACAATAATTTAAAGGAGTTTATCATCTGAGCATCTTTATTTTTCGTATCTTTGCGAAAAGTTTCGTTACGAAAAATTTCGATTATGGAAAATCCGTTTAAATTTGGCTCATTAGTTGATGCCCCATACTTTACAGACAGAGTGAAAGAACTGGACTACATCGTACAGTTTCTCAAGAGCGAGAACCACCTTGTTCTTATGTCACCACGACGTTTTGGCAAATCAAGTCTCGTAAAAAAGGCTGTTGTCCAAACCCAACGACCATACCTATGGCTCAATATGCAAGCCGTGCTCAGCAAAGAAGACTTTGCAGCAAAGCTTCTGAAGGAACTGCTCAATCAATTCAAACTGGAAAAGATGAAGCACTATCTTCGTAACTTCCGCATCATTCCTTCTATCAACATGAACCCGATGACAGACGAGCTATCGGTTTCATTCCAACCATCAACCGACAATGGAACAACTGCAATAGAAGATGTTTTAAATACAATTCAGAAGGTTTCTACACCTCAAAACAAACTGATTGTTGTCTTTGACGAGTTTCAAAGCATCCTGGAAATCGATAAAAACATGGATAAGCAGCTCCGTTCCATCATGCAGGAACAGACAGGCATCAATTACATCTTTCTGGGTAGCCAGGAATCGATGATGACAGATATCTTTGAACGGGTGAAGTCTCCATTCTATCATTTTGGAATGCTGATGAGACTCAACAAGATTCCATACGAAGATTTCAAATCATATATTGCAGACAGATTGAAAGATGTATCAGAGCAGCCTACTCAAATTGCAGACGAGATACTGACCTTTACAAGTTGCCATCCATACTACACGCAACAGCTTTCATTCGCAGTTTGGAACAACCTGGAAGCTGGCAAAAACGAGGATGTACTCCAACTCGCCGTAGAAGATATCATAACGACCCATGATTTAGACTACGAACGTTTATGGCTGAATTTCAATAAGACAGACAAATATGTAATGGTCAGTATCTGCGAGGGCAACAATCCTGCACAAGACAGGAACCAACCTACCAGCACGATGACCAGTGCCTTATTGCGTTTAAGCAAGAAAGGCTACATCTTCCGAAGTGACAGATATGAAATAGAAGACCCATTCTTCAGGAAATGGATACTCAAGAATATGATTGAGTAAGATTATATACAGAGATATCGCCAGCGAAGCCTTTCTACAGCATCGCTGGCGATTCTGCAAGAGAGATTTATCTATGTGTCAACAAAAAAACTCGCTCCAAATTGGACTTTGATAGGATATCAAGAAGTTTCAACTCTATATTATTTGATTCTTTTTATTCCATCTCAAACGCATTTTAGTTTTCACGTATAAGACATTTCGTTCATGTAGAATCTGCATTTTAGCAAAGTTTGAAGAACAAAAAAATGCATTTTAGCAAAGTTTGAAGGGCAAAAATATGCATTTTAGCAAAGTTTAAATACGCTAACCGGCTGGTATTAAAGGCTTTATTGTATTTTTCAATCAAAATAAGAAATTATCCTCAAATAGAGCAATTATGGTAGATGAAAAAGTGATAAAAAAGTATCTTAGGATACTTGCTCATGTATCTTAAGATACTTGGCAATGTATCCTAAGATACTTTGCAATATAACTTCATGTGCCCATGAAGCCTGTTTCATTGGTCAACGAAGCCTGTTTCATCATAGGATGAAGCCTACTTCTTGCACATCCCCAGAAAATACTTGTGTATCTCTAAACTTTCGTTCAATTCCGGATGGAAGGCGGTAACGAGCTGGTTAGCACCTCGCTCTCGTCAATATAGTCGATTTCGATAGCCTGAAGAATCTGAGCCTCAGCGAAGTGACCGATGCGGCACTTAGCCATTACAGGGATAGAAACAGCCTCCTGAATACCCTTAATCATCTTAGGGTCGCTCATACGAGAAACACCACCTGCTGCACGGATGTCAGCTGGAATACGTTCCAAAGCCATTACTGCGCATGCACCTGCTGCCTCTGCGATTCTTGCCTGTTCAGGAGTTGTTACGTCCATAATCACACCACCCTTGAGCATCTGAGCCAAGTTGCGGTTCAATTCTTGTCTATTTTCTGCCATAATTCTTTTAATTTTATCTATTTACGGCTGCAAAGGAAACACTTTTCAACGAAACAGCAGAAAAAAGTTCCAAATTCTGCAAACATTGAGTCATTTTGTATAAAGGATGATTCGCAAAAGTATAAGCCATATTCCGAAATATACAAAGCTCTACACAGATGGTGCTGCTAAGATAAACCGACAGGAATGTGGGATGAAACACTAGTCCATCAGATTTCTCTCAAAAAACTTGCGGCATTCAATAAATTGTTGTAACTTTGCCCCAAATAAACTTTGAAGCGTATGGATTACAAGAGATTACCTTACGGCATAGCCGACTTTACTTGGATTCAGAATCAGAACAGATTTCTGACAGACAAGACGATGTTTATACCCAAGATGGAGGAAGCAGGAGACTTTCTCTATCTCATCCGCCCACGCCGTTTTGGCAAAAGCGTATTCCTTACCATGATTCGGGCATACTACGACATCGAGAAGAAAGACTCGTTTCATACCACATTCAAAGATACCTGGATAGAAAAACAACCCACAGAAAAACAAGGTAAATATCAGGTACTGTTCTTCGACTTCTCTAAGGCAGCTGCCGGAAAAGACGGACTGGAGAAGAACTTTAATGCCTATTGCGAAACAGTGCTGAATGGTTTTGCAGAAAAATACGCCAAGTATTATCAGCCTTCTTTCTTAGAAGAGTTTAAGGCAGCTAAGGATGCAGCACAGAAATTGAACTTGATAAACGTCTGGGCGAATGCCAAAAGCATACAACTCTACCTCATCATCGACGAGTATGACAACTTCACCAACAATGTCTTGAGCAATGAGGGCGAAGCCGTATATCATGCCTTAACCCATGCCCAGGGATTCTATCGTGATTTCTTCAAGCTATTCAAGGGAATGTTTCATCGTATCCTGATGATGGGCGTAAGTCCTGTAACAGTGAATGACCTCAACAGCGGCTATAACATCGGAACCAACCTATCCATGGACCCGATGTTCAATATGATGCTGGGATTCAGCGAGAACGAGGTGCGAGAGATGATAGAATATTACAGAGAAGCAGGTCTTATCAAGGTTTCCACCGACCAGCTGATTACAGACATGAAGCCTTGGTATGACAACTATTGTTTCGCAAAGGACAGTTTGGACACAGACCCAAAGATGTTCAATTCGGATATGGTAATCTATTATCTCCGCAACTATATCCGTTTCGGAAAGGCTCCGGAAGAGATGATTGATCCGAACACCATGACCGACTATGCCAAGATGAAGAAGATTATCTTCTTAGACAAGTTGCAGGGCAACCGCAAGAGCGTGCTGAAGGAAATCATCAACCAAGGATACATTTGGGCAGAACTGCGAGAGAGCTTCCCTGCGGAAGCCCTGATAGATCCAGCCCTCTTCCCTAGCCTGCTTTACTATTACGGTATGCTGACCATCATCGGCAAGCGTGGCAGAAGAGTGAAGCTAGGAATCCCTAACGAGAATGTACGCCGCCAATACTATGACTATGTATTGGATGAGTACGATTCCGTTTCAAAGATCAACAACAACCATCTTGCCGACCAATACGATGTGATGGCATTGGATGGCGACATCAAACCTGCCATCGAGTATATCGCCGAAGGTTATAAGAATTGCACCAGCCTCCACTCCAGCATCCAGGCTGAGCGCAACCTGCAGGGTTTCATCGCAGCCTATCTCAACCATAGCGGCTACTATTATATTATCCAAGAGATGGAACTGAATGGTGGCTATTGCGACTTGACAATGATTCCTGACCTTACCCGTTTCCCAGAGGTAGCGCATGCTTATCTCTTGGAATTGAAATACCTGAAGTCGGGCGATACTGATGAGGAAGGCATGAAGGCTTTAGAAGAAGCAAAGGCGCAATTAGACCAATATGCGCGAGACGCAAGATTGCCACAGATGATGAGCGGCAAGCCAATACACAAGATTGCTATTATATATAAAGGTAACGAGTTATGGAAGGTAGAGGAATGCTAAAGCCGGCCTTAGCAACTAGTTTCCCAATTCCAACTGATTCTTCACAAGATTATAATATGCCCCTCGCTTAGCGGTCAATGACTCATGGTTGCCTACCTCAACCACCTTGCCCTGATCTATGACTACGATTTGGTCGGCATTCTTCACTGTACTCAGGCGATGCGCTGCCACAACCACGGTTCTTCCATGGTAAAATTCATACAGATGGTGCATTATCTCCGATTCATTGGTTGTATCAAGGGCATTGGTTGCCTCATCGAAAAAGATATACTCCGGATTCTTATAAATGGCACGGGCTATAAGTAAGCGTTGACGCTGACCTTGACTCACACCATTACCCTCCATACCTATTTTCGTATGATAACCCAGAGGCAACGTGCGGATAAAACCATCTACATTAGCCATCTTTGCCGCCTGATAAAGTCGAGTCTCATCCAGAGAATCGCTGTCAAGGGCAATATTGTGAGCAAAAGTATCACTGAAGATGAAACTCTCCTGCATCACAGATCCTGTCACGCTGCGCCAAAAATGAGGATTTATGGAAGTCAGCGGCAAATTACCCACCTTGATGCTTCCATGGTTAGGCTGATAAAAACCCTGCAGGAGCTTGATAAGCGTAGTCTTGCCACAGCCGCTCTCCCCCACAATCGCCGTCACCTTACGTTCTGGTATTTCCAGGCTGACGTCATTGAGGGCATAATTTCGCTCAGCACCATCATAGCTGAAAGTAACGTGCTCTACACGGATGGTCCTGTCCTCAGGCAGTTCGGTAACCTTGTCATCAAGGTCAGTATCCTCATCGGGCTGTGAATGAATCTCATTCAGTCGCTCCAGGCTGATTTTGGCATCCTGGACAGACTGGATGAAGCTGATGAAGTCGTTGATAGGAGCGGAAAGCTGACCGATGATATAGGTGAGAGACATCATCATACCCAGCGTCATATCGCCATGAATGACGTTACGGGCTGCAATGAACGTAATGAGAATATTAGTGGACTGGCTGAAGAAAACGGAACCAGACTGCTGAAACTGACCGATGGTCAACCCTTTCACGCTGATGCGAAAAAGCCTCATCTGCACACGCTCCCATTCCCAGCGCTTCTGACGCTCACAGTTGTTAAGCTTGATGTCCTGCATTCCCTGTATCAGCTGAATCATCTTGTTGCGTTCGGTAGCCGACTGGCTGAAGCGCTTATAGTCTAATTCACGGCGATACTTCATGAAGAATGCAACCCATAATATATATAAGGTGTTTCCCAGCAAAAACACACCAAGCACAAGAAGGCTATAATAACCGAGCACAACTGAAAACACGACAAAGTTGGCAAGAGAAAAGATGAAACCCAGCGAGTTGCCCATCAGGAATGATTTTATGCGCGAATGATCTTCTATGCGCTGCATCAGGTCGCCAATCTTCTTTGTATCGAAGAAATGGAGCGGCATTTTCATCAGCTTGACCAGGAAATCAGAAATCAGGGCTATGTCAATTCGGGTATTCACATGCAGCAATATCCAGCCCCGGATAAAGTTCACGCTGAGCTGGGCGATGAAAAGCACGAGCTGGGCGATGAGGATGAGCGTGACGAAGCCCAGGTTCTTTCCATTGATACCCCTGTCAACCAACGTCTGGGTCAGGAAAGGGAACACCAGCTGCAGCAAGCTGCCCAGCAACATCCCCAGCAGGAGAACCACAACCTGACGGCGGTAGGGCTTGAGATATTTGAAAAAGAACCCCAGGCTCTGCCTGTGGTTCTCGCATTCCTCCTTGCGCTTACCGAAGTTCACACCAGGTATCATCAATAAAGCCATACCACAATCCTGCCCATGCACTTTGGTACTGAGCCAACAGTGCAAAAACTCCTCTTCCGTATAGCAGAGTTTCTGAGAAGCGGGGTCAGCAATATAGAAACGATAGCGACCACTTCTGTATTTTTTCACCTTGTAGCAGACCACAAAGTGATTCTGGTTCCAATGGAGAATACATGGAAGCGAAGCATCATGTGCAAGCTGCTCCATGGTAATCCTTACCCCAAGCGTACGAAAGCCAAGATACTCAGCGGCCTCGCTGATGCCCAGCATCGACACACCATTTCGGGTTATATGACAATGCTGGCGCAGCATCTCCGCCGAGTACTCCTTGCCATAATACTTGGCTATCATTCTCAACGAGGTGGAACCACAGTCCATCTCGTCGAGTTGCTGATAATGAGGAAAACTTTTGCGCATATCTATATTTCCAAATTCAAATGTTGTCGAATCTCAGCTTCGCTGGAAAGGACAACTCGTTCCTTTTCACAGGTTGAGGACTTTCGTTGTTCCTCCGAATTATGTTGACCATTCATATCACGAGGATGAGTGAGATGAAAAAGCACTCCATCTATCATGCGAACCCTGTAACCAAGGTTTTTCCATCTATCATAACGTTCCCAATCCTCTGGTCCCCATCCATAGAAATTTTCATTTTCCATTCCTACTTCCATATACGCCTTTCTACTTGCAAGAAATGCTCCTCCTTTCATTTTCGTTCCATAGGGTAAAGACATATACCTATACAATTTTTCTAAAATCTCTATCTCTTGCGCTTCAATGAACATCTGGCGTATAAGAGGACTTGTATCAAAAAATAACCCAGCGTAAGGATAGACAAAATCAGTATCATCACTTCGCAAACTTTCCATAGCATGAGCTATTTGCTTAAGCGGAAATACCACATCTGCATCCCAAACTGCCAAATAATCAGTCTTGACCGTTTGCGCCATTTGATTTATATATCTGGTTCTATAGAATACAGGATCGTCATCCTTGACATAAGTATAGTCTACCGAGTTTGGCAAAAGGCTCCTTAATATTTGGCTGTCAAAACCAGAAGCCTCCAAAACTTTTATGTCAACAACAAAATATTTCTGTAAGTATTTTATGACAGTCAGAAGATTTTCAAGTCGAATCATTGAGTCTATTCTAACTGGCAACAATACTGTCAAATCTGAAAAATCAAGTTTCTTCACCATCATTATTTTCCTCCCAAGTTCTAGTTAACAACTTTATACCACATAAGCCACTCAAAGAATAGTTGTTGTATATGAACTCCTCATCTATATTCATGCGATTCCACAACGAACTATTTTCTATTCTTTGTCTTACTTCATCCATATCTAAGCAAATTGTCGTTTGGGATTTCGTGTTATACCACCAAGTCAATGCAACCAAGCCCAATACCCCATCCAACAACATAATGCCTTTGTCATACAAGTCATTTGTGAATAAATGGCACATATCTATTTCTCGTTTCAAACTTTCAGAAAAGCGTATCCATTGTGATTGCCCAGAAGCTTGTGCCACCAACGAGGAAACCAAAAACAAAATATATCTGTTCGGATGCAACACTGGATGCAAAGAAAGCAAGAAAGGCTGCATTTCTTGGAAAATGCGGTCTATTCGCTCTGTACCTATTCCCAAATTTCGAATTTCCACGAGTGTCAATAGAAAAACAATTAATCGGTCATTTACTCTGAATGGTATAGCCTCGCTATAAAAATCCAAAGGTCTATTCATATAGATACTATTAAACAGACTCACGATAAACCGTCTACAAAGGTCTTTCTCCACTCCATCGCTTAATAGTTTATACCTAAAAGTCTCGAAAGCCAAGACATCAATTAACGGAGCTATCTCTTTCCCTTGTAAGTCCATATCCATGGTCTTTACGACCATTTTATATATATACGCATCTATATCTGCCAGTAGGTTCCCCGAAGAATCGGTTATATAACCATTTCTAACCAAGTATGAGATGCCTAGCCAGATACCCATCAAGCCATTCTTTAAGTCTATGTTCTTGAGGGTTGGAATTTTCGTGGCGACTTGTACAAAAAGTTCTTTTCCTGTCTGAAACATTTCGCTCTTCTCATTATGATTACTCATCACAAAGAAGTAAATGCTCGCTCCCAACTTGCCTTGCAGTAGCCCTAACTTTTTATCACTGAGGGCTACTGCCTTTAATTTTGCATCAATATCCATTGTCTTATTATTTTTCTGCATCTACATTGAAAGAATTTTGTCTCATTCTCACTTGCTTACCGCCATGCAAGAACATCTTAATTCCCAATACCACGTATGGACCGTAAGTACTATTTCTAGAAGAATTTGTCACTGTTGTAAAATAGGGCAAATGATATTCATATCCAAACTTCCGCTTTCCAATATTGGCAGGCATCGCAGCGGTCAGAGTCCCCTCAATTTTACCATTTGAAAACAATCTATTCAATACTATTTTAGCATATCCAAGCTGCTTCGTATATTTACCTTGCAAAGTAGGAGTTGTAGCATAATTCAAATCGTAAGATGCTTGCACATTCAATTTCAAAGGGCTAATTTTATACCTGGCTTGCATATACATCATCCAAATATCACCTTTTCTCTTGATACCTTCCTCTACAGATGCGACATCATGGAAATAGGAAAGGTTTACACCAAGATTACAATCTTTGAAAAGTTTGTAATCCCCTGACAATATGAACATCATTCGATGCCAATCTGCATTTTTATAACTTTCTTTCACCATACCTGTTGGTAACAATGAATAATAAAGCGACTCATTCATGTCTTTATTATAAAAGTTTACAAATATTATGTTAAACAGTTTATCTATACTCATGGTCGCATCCAAGTAAATCAATCTTGAAGATTTCAACAGTGGATTTCCACCATGAATCATCTTTGAATCTATTTGGTATTCCGTAGCAGTTAATTGATCCAAATTAGGATACATTGCTGAAATGTGGAAATTGCTCCTGATAGTTACGATACGCCAAGGCTTGTAGAACAAACGTCCCATAGGACTCCAGGAATAGTTAGCTATATGTCCGACGTTATTATCATCAGAATTACCAAGCCAAAGAGCACCACCGCTAACATAAAAGCTACCCACTGGATGCCAAGTAAGCATCGCTAACATAAAATGGCGAATATTCTTAGACCAATATTTTAATTCGTCTGTATTTCTATCCGTATCATTATATTTTCTCCACGCTAAGTTATAGTCTGCATAAAAATCGAAGTGTTTGGATAATGGCCTACTTATACTCAGATCATAAAACACATAATTTTTATCACCCAACGTTGGGGTTTCACACAAGTTGGAATTACTCCCATAAGTTCTTTTCTCCCTAACATTATAATAGTCGTAAGTCAAATCACTGCTGACATATAATTTTCCCAAACTTCCACGGTAGAACAATCCCACATTATAGTCGTTGGAATAATATTTGTCTCTATTCCATTGCTCATATTGGGCCACATTCCCATTATCCTTCTCCGTAATAAAGTACATGGTAGAATCCAAGGACTGATTAAAAGTTCCTTTGGTCTGAAAAGAAAGACTATGCCCCTTAGCCAATTGATATTCAGCACCAAGAGATATGTCATACCCCAGTTTTTTACCGATTTTATTTGGATTACCAGAATCGAATTCTTGAGAACTTCTCTCATAATTATCCGCATACATACGAGTGAAGGAATCACTTTCCTTATTGACAACATTCGAAAAAGCCGAAGTTATATTAAATGACAATTTATTCACACTATATGTATAAGATCCCCCTACGGTTTCCTGATTCATATTGTTTTTGCCATATTGCAAATTCGTATAAGGCACAAAATCCCAGCCAATATAATCATCAAACAAGGATAAGTTCAGCAACATTCTCCTTCCCTCATACTTTCCTGTTGGATTGTAAGTGATTTCCACTTTTTTGACACGCTTAGGATTTATGCGCATGGCATAATCTGAGGATTTTTCCACGTCATTTACCAAAAGTACAATATCCTCTTCTCCATTCACACGCAACTTGTCATTTTCCCAATCACGCAAAAAGCCTGGTATTTTCTCTAACAGCTGTCCACTGCTTGCCGTGCCTTTGCGCATAGAGTCGGTGATAAGGTAAATGTCCTTGTTATAGGTCTCTTGCTTTAAAGTTCCCGTGACAGTAACTTCCTTTAAGCCAACATTATGAGTAGACAATGCAATTACACCCAAGTTCTCAGGAAGTCCGAGACTATCCTTTCTGGTATAAGACTCAAGTCCCACATAGCTGACAGAAATTCTTGTTGCCTTTTGGGAAGTATTCACACTAAAAGAGCCATCAGTTTTAGACTTGCATCCACCAACAAACACATTGTTATTGAAAAGCTGAATTGTTGCATCAGCCAGTCCTTGCAGTTTATTGCCAGAAATTATTTTACCAGAATAGCCTTCCGCCATAGTAGTGACGGATATAAGCATTATCAAGCATAACAAAAATAATTTTCTCATATTTTTTGTATTTTGAATTTAACATACATCTAAAGCAGTAATCCAACATATTGAACTCTATTTCTTGCTTTCTCTTATCAGAACATACAAACTCCATCCCTAAGCGTAATCTCTTGTCACGCTTTGCCATACATTCCCCAGTACAGACAGGATAATAGGAGCAGTTACCACAGACGGAATATGCTTTATTCTTCTCGATACGTGTTGGCAGAGGAGCGTTCCAACTTACACTACCATCATCTTCTATCGAGCCTCTTGCCATATTGGAATCATAATTATCACAAAAATCGACTTTACCATCATAATAAATAGTCTCAAAATGTGTCTTCTCAACATAACAAGCAGAAAAGAATGCATTAGTAGAGAGAGTATAGCCACTTTTTGCAAACAAATCCATAAGTACATATAAGTCGTGAAGACAATTTTGTTCGAACTTTGCCTGCCAAATTCTTTGAAAATCGACATAGATTCTGTTTCTTAACTGATTCGGAATGATTTCATCCAGTTGCCTCACCATATCAAAATCCTTAAGCTTTTGGCTATTATAGTTCAGGCGAAGAACGACAATAGAGCGACTATTTAGCTCCAACAACATCTTTACATTGTTTAAGATCAAATCAAAAGATGAGGTACTGTTTTTCACCTTTTTTGTTTGATTATGATTTTCTCGATTGCCATCTATAGTTATTTGGTAGCGATCTATCTTCACGGAACTCAATTGGCGTATCAACTTTTCGTCTAGAAGAGCCCCATTGGTTGTGATTTGCCCACAGAATTCTATATTGTTCACCAAACAATACTGATACAAATCGTTCGAAATTTCAACAACTCTATTTTTTTGCATTAGCGGCTCACCACCAAACCAGCACAGATGATAAGTCAATATATTATTCTGTTCTATATAAGATACAATATGTTTTTTGATTCTCTCTACATTCATATCTTGAAGTTCTGTCGGTTGATGCTTCTGAGTGCAATACCAACATGAGTAATTACAATCATAGGTTGGTATTATGATTGTTTGATATTCCTTAGTCTCAAAAAAATCATGTTCTCTCTTTCTTACTTGCTGAAATTCATCTACGTTCTCTTTCACTATAAAACCAGCACTTATCATCTTCTGCAATAATGCCAAATGTGGTGTAGGAATATCAACTAAGCCTTGGAAAGAATTGAGTAAATTAACATACTGAGCCAACTTCTCTCTCTTTATGAGAAAGAATTTCTTTGTCACTCCATTAAACAATATAGCTGTTTCTGGAAAGTTCGTCAATATATAATTATATTTACTTAGCTTATACATATTTTGAAATTAAGAGATGCCAATGCCTTTATTAAAAACATTGGCACCTCAAAGTTAAAGGATCTAAACGTTAATTATCAGCTTACAAATAGATCTTACAGTCACTCTGATTGATAACATAGACAGTATCTTGACCGCCTAACACTTCCAACATGTCTGCCTCAGACAACAGACTTTCATCTAATGGCTTCAAACCATTAAAATCGAATTTTGATAATTCTATCATACTCTAAATGATTTAAATTAATAAAAACCTTCTACATAGCCTAAGCTAAGAAAGGACTGTTTCTACATTAAGTTTATCCGCCAACCTTCTAACTACATCCAAGCTTGTATGGTCGTTCCATAAAATAGAATTTAGCTTCAAGAAGAAGATAACTGAGTTGACTTCTGACTTTTTCATTTTTAGCAATCCCCCATGATAAAGGTCTTGCTTTATCTTTTCGCAATAGGTTCGTACTTCGTCAAAGGCCTGCTTTCCTTCAAAGTCAACATTATCCAAAGGAAGCCCACCATACATTTCTATAGACCAAGACAAATTATGTTTCTTCAGATAATTTTCTTGCTGTAATTGACTTAAGGAATTCCATGACTGAACTGGTCGCGTATGCTTTGCAGAAACGGCATCCACGATTGCCATGTCCTTATGATTCGAACCAACAAGAACTGGCCAATGCATCTCTATTCCACACCATCTTATTTTCTGCTCAAAAGTTGGCAATACTGCCTTTAGTGCATCCCTCGAAAAACATGGCATCATCATCTCTACAAAATTCGTGTAGCGAAGAATGTAAAAAGGATGGAAAGCCGTATGCTTATATGTATAATAGGACATTACCAAAGATGGCTGAGCTATCTTCAGTTGATACTCCCTCATCATAGAGAATAGCCTATTTACATCCTCTGTACTTATCACAATATCATCATCCAGCAAGAAGAAATACTCATATTTCTCAAAAAGTTCAGGATGACGATGAAGGTAACGATAGGTCATGTCCATCTTATAGCCAGCATCACAAGCTACGAAATCTGAATCATTACAAAACTTGTTATAGGAACCATCATAGATGAGTAAGTGCAAGTCGAAGTCGGCATCACCTTTTAGTAACTGGCGATGCAAGCTGTCCTTACCAACAGGAACAAACACGGCATTCTTCTTGTATGACCTATCCAGTCTTACTTTTTCCTCCTTGACAGGATGAAACAGATAGTTTTTCCTATCATCAGGCAACACTGGGGCAATACGCATTGAAGTATCGTCATAAAACTTTGCATTGTTTTCAGGACGCACAAACGTCCCCTCCCCTCCAAAATCTTCTAAGAGAAATCCCTTATTATATAATAAGGTAGGAAGAAGTACTTCGTAATGCCCCATCCAACCTATTCTTAAATGGGCATCAATACATACTAATGCCTGACTAGACAAACGATATATAGGATTGAATGACTTCAATAGTTTTTCCTCTGCTATGACTTCATTGCCTGTTTTAAGACTTGTCCACCAATACCAATTAGGATTCTCTGCCTTTGTCTCTATGACAGAAGACAGGAAATCGGATGTGCTTGAAGCAAAACTATCAAAGAAATCTTTCCAATCTCCAGAAAAACGGACATCATCCTCCACCAACCAATAGTAATCATAGCATTGATTCTCCTTGAAGAACTTCAAGAGAGGGAAATGATTACTACCAGGAACCAGCTTACCTTTCTCTATTGGAGTATATCCCAATTCATTCAGAACATCCGAAGTAAAGACAAACAGGTTCTCGATATTTTGCAAAGATACAGGCAATACATCTCCTTGCTGATGGTATGCAAAATACACATCAGCCATCCCTTGTAGGGATTGTTCCAAAGCATGAAAGGCGCTTAATGTCCATTCGTTGCTTTTGTTTGTGAGATATAATACTGCCTGTTTCATCTTATCTATTTTTACTGTTAAAGACTGATTTCACCCTTATAGGATACATCATTCATTTGTATCAAAAGTTTGAATTGTCCATATTTTTAATTCATTTTTTTCTTTTTGCTTTCTCAATAAGAACGTATCTTCTTAGGATTATTGCTCTATAATAACGAAAGCTGATATTAAGAGCTCTTTATACTATCTTGGGGCGAACTCTTTTGAGCTACTTTAATCCTTCACAACTCTCCAATATCACAAGATTGAACTTTCAACATAGAGGAGTAGCTGCAAACAATAAATGTATAGAATTGTACTCTATGCACTTTCTACGAAATTCCACACACAAGCATCAGCATCTCGAACAAATTCATTTTCTCCATAATTTTTATAATTAAGAGTTTATACCATGTTAACTATCTTGGAAGACTATCGTGCTTCTTAGAAGGTGCGCCTTTTTGCCAGTTTTGTCTGGATATATAATTTTTGTCGACAAAATTACTATCAATTACAAGAATCTACCCTATATGTCAAACATGCCCCAATAAATCATGTCTCCTAGTTCTACAGTTACATTATAAGAACCATTCTCGAATGCGGACATATCTAATGTGCACAATCCATTACCTTCTATAGCGCCAGAAGAACTAGCCATCAGGCTTCCATTGTCTCCATAGACATAGACTTTTACAATGCCCGTATAATGACTTACACCAACTGTAAGCTGATTTTGCTCTAAACTTGCAGTAACACTAGGTTCTGCTGTTCGTGTTCCCAAATGCGACACCTTTTTATACACAGGAATATCTTGCGCTTTAGGAGCATCCCCTGCTTTCACTTGGATAGAAGTAAAAAGCAGAAACAACAGAAACGAAATAAACATTTTAAATTTCTTCATATTCTTACCATTTTGATATCATTGAATCTCGGCTGCAAAATTACATAGTTTTCCGACTCTATCCAAACAAAACAGGTCTATTTCTTAAACATTACATAAAATGCATATAATCTTAAAATCTAAACACTTACAACTGCCCCCCCCAGATTTAGAAGGTCTAAAAAGTACTTTTGTGCTCTTACACTCAGAAGTTTTCTATGTAATTACGAAGCGAAAAATGCTCATTTTTAATGCCGACCTTATCCTTATACAAGAACAACTTTTGCTTAATAGCTTTCTCGCTCACACAATAGATAGATGCTAAAGTCTTTTGCGATAACTTTAAACGCAACAGCATCATTAATCGCACGTCAGCATTGGACAAATTAGGATGCTCTTTCTTTAGTCTCGACACAAACAAATCCTCTACACTATCTAAGAAGACTTCTAACTCTGTCCAATCATTATCGGAAAGCACAATATGCTTACTCTCATTCGGAACACTCGAATTTAATTTTTCAACAACCTCTATCTTCTTTAGTAAATAGGTACGCATTACAGACAATTGCACATCCCTATGCGAGAGTTCTTCTTGGTGTAATTTCTCCATCATTTGCTGCTTTTGGCTGAATATTTCCTGTTCGTGAGCAATGCGAGCTAATGATCGTTTTCTATATGACCAATAAGCATACAAGACAAACAAAATAATTATCAAACCCAAAAGCACTATCAAACCAAATACCCATCGCTGCATTTCTGCTTTACCCTGCATCTTTGCCCTTTCACTTTCTTTCTTCAAAAAAGAAGTATAATAGTTAATCTTAGCTTGCAATGCTGATCGATACATATTTTGCAAGCATGAATTTGCAGAGTCCCCAAAAGTCTTAGCCAACATATAATTCGAAGTTTTCATTGCAGCTTGACTTTGCATAAAAAACACGGAATAGCGGTCTTCCGGCGTTTTCGGTGTTGCTTGTTTCAATATAGCAAAAGCTCGCTCTATTGAATCTACAGAAATATATGCAGAAGCCAACATCAACTGACTAGAAAGTCTATCTGTACCATTTGAGCTATAAGCTTGTCGAGCATAAAACAAACAACTATCTTTTTCCCCAACTTTCTCATAAACATTTGCCAAATCTTGGCAAACAAAAGAATACAGATTTCTATCCGCATCTTTCATTGCCAGTTTTAAAGCAATCTGGCCTTCACATAACGCTTGACGTAAGCTATCTACAAACATGAAATTATCACATAACCTCAATCGTGCAGCCACCTTATTATATATATATACATTTGGCATGGAATCATACATCTTCACCAAAGCTTTAGCATAGTTCAAAGCTTTGTAAGGTGCCAGCTGTTCTTCTACTTCAATCAGCTTATCCAATGCCAAGCATTTTAAATTCATATTATGGAGGCTGTCAGATATGGAATAGGACTTTTCTAAACAAGCCTTTGCCTGCTCCATGCTATCATTCAGCAAAAAGCATTTTCCCATATAATACAAGGATGAAGCATAAAGCGAATCGTCCTGATGTTCTCCATACCAATCATACGCTATGCGAATCAAGGAATCGTTATCTACATCCAAGCCCGACTTATCTTGTGCCATATAATAAATGAGGGCATACTTCGCCATATCTTCATCAGAGAGTTTACCTTGATTGATACGGTTCAAAAAGGCCAAGGCACTATCTGGCTTAGACTCTGCCAACGTATAAGCCAAGTCTAACTCTCTCTTATGACTTTGATAACATGATACCAATACTGAAAGCATCACAAAAAACAATATCGTAAATGAAATACTTCTTCTCATATTTTAGTATAATTACATTTTGGGCGCAAAAATACAAAATATTTTTCAATAATAGAACTAAATAGGGTCTAAAATACAAAGTCTGCAGGAAAGCACAATACAACTGATTATCTGGTATATATATTATATTTATAACAAAAGGGGGTCTAAATAATAGTAGTATTTTCGCATTACCAACCTTTCTGCATCAGATAACAGAATCTCACGCTTGGGTTGCCAAGAGGCATAATGTTAACAAAAACAACTCATAGTTTTATGGCTCCTAAGTCTATGAGTTCCGAGAAGGGAAAGTACGTATTTTTTATAAGTGATTGAGAATGAGATAAGTTTTTATCTCATAAAAAGAAGAGGTTACGAATTAGAAATAAACAGAATGTAGCATCCTGCTGTGATTTGCATAACCATCCAAAGAACTCTTTCGGTTGCAAAGGTACGATATTTAATCGGGGATAAAGAATGTTTTAAGATTTTTTTGAGTATTTGCATCTTTTCGATGAGCCAAGGACAGCTCATGTTTCTTTCGAGGGCAACGACAATGCATCTTATAACTGCAACATCATAAGCCATAATGCCAAACTCATACATAGGGAAGATGGCAACTATTTTATGGCTACAGCCACTGTGAGCACATAGGGACAAAATACCCCAATATTGCAACAGTACATGAAAGCCGATGTCAGAATCATCGTCAGCAATAAAACGTTATGGCAGCAGGTTTTCGGATAAGCTATGTCCGAATACAGCTGTTTGTTTTTGGATGCATATTGTGTTGCTAAGCATCAGATTTTACAAAAAAAGTTCTAAATTCCATAAATTTCTCCTAGCGAATTATGGGATATTTAGAAAATTGTCGTATCTTTGTCCCCGAATTGAGGCGTTCTTTGCATATTGCAAAATACAGAAACGAGCAGAAGTCCGCTCGTTTCCATATTGTTACCTATATAATATAGGCAAACGCCCAACTTCTTGATTTTCAATCAAAGTCCAATTTAGAGCGAGTTACCACCATTAACAATTTGCCAATCTGTCAACTTCGTAAGATACAAAGTACGTCCTAAGGGTTTTAATTCCACGTCGCTTGCTGTGGTAGAAATACCATTGTTGTAAGAGAAGAACATTTCAGGTTTGTTCTTTATTGTTGCCATTATACGTTTGTTTACCTTGCTCTTATTGCGCAAGAATGCTCTTACGTTCTTTTCAAGAAGCATTGTGCGGTATTGGTTGTATATCTTGGCAAGTACATCGCCAGAAATGATGGCTATGTAAGTGTCTACGTATGGATTATCGTCATCAACCTTTAAGCATTGTACTTTCGGTGCTATGAGTTCGTTATTTTTTGAATTCTTGTTTGGCATAAAGTAATTCTTGTCATTCTCAAAATCAATAACGATTTTGTCGTTACCCTTTTTGATTTGGTCTTGACGATAAATGCGTGCAATATCCCAGATGTTACATTCATATACAACTTCAGTCTCATCATTATCAGAAACTATAAATTCAGGTGGAGATGAAACAAAACCATCTGTTAAGATATAGAAGCGAATCACATTGACTTTTCCTTTTGATTCACGAACGATGTTGATAGCGTCTTGTACATCGCTCGCAAAGTCCTTTTCGTTACCTTTAAATGGAGATTTCAGTTTTAAACATTGATCATAAAACTCTTTGAGAGAGTTTATTCCACTTTGAACTCTGGAATCAACTCTGGATGCTAAAGAGGACACATGAATGAATAAGAACAAGTCAAGAGATTCCGCTTCGTCATTATAATCATAAGCGGATAGTTTGGCTTTCCCCTCTGAAAATATACATATTTCAGGGGCACTTACCTCGCCACACTCTTCCATGCAATCCAAATAATATCTGATAAGCTCAGTATTGATGTCTGTATCATTGTTATCTGCCCATTCCTGCACTGAGGTTGCAACATATTGTGCAAAATCCTTGATATTCATATTGTTTGTGTTCATATTGATAGTCGTTTGTTGAGGTTACACTTTCTGTTTTATCAATTATATACCTTCTTTATCATCTTCAAGTTCTCTTCTTTGTTGTTATGTGTCTCGACAAAGTGACCGAAGAACTTGATGACATGGCATAGTTGGAGGACATATCCGAAGAATAGTTCTTTTTCGCTTTCATCAATAATCAGGTCTTTGTCATTGATGGTATATTCGTTCTCTTCACTCGTATGAGAGTTGGCACTGGAAAAATTGAGAATGGCTTTTGTAATATACCCCATATATTTAGGGAAGATTGTGTCGACATCTTGTTTTTTCTCCTTATCATATATTTGACCATATCTCAGTTTTACGTGGTTCATTTCTAATCCTGACATGTATCGATTGGCATCCAGCAAGTTGAGCTGTCCTCTATTGTCGAAGCAGTCATCGGGCAGTAAACCTATTTTATGTGCTGCTCGGAAGAGGTGTTCCAAGATTTTTCGCAATGGATTACCCTGATACTCGAAGTGAGGATTCTCTTCTGGATAATGGAGTTGGCTTAGCATCTTGAGCATAATGCTACGAGCTTCTTTATCAATAAGTTTTCCTTCCCCCATATATTGGAAGGTCTCTTGATAGCGGAAAAGGACTTTATTGACAGTTTGCCCACTTGCTACTTTTTGAATATTCTCAAACAGTTTATCTCTACTATTAGCTTCTTGTGAAGGAGCAGTCTTGGAATATACCATATTACCCCATTCTTCATCGTATTCTGCATGACTATATTGTGCAACATTCATGACGGATTCGAATCCATCCATAGTGCCAGCTGATAGAATGTACCATGGAATATCAGTTTGCTTTTTCCCGAAGAACTTGTTGAGGTCGTTTAGCACTTTGTTGATAAACCCACATTCCTCAGGATCTTCTGCATTCATCTTGCATTCAGCATCAAGTATGATTGCTGAGTAATCTTCACAATTGTCATAGAGAAGCTTACGGGCATCTTGCCAGTTGCTTACGGGGCAGAGGTCTATGTCATAGGCCTCTGCTTTAATTTGATAACCTTCTACGAAGTCCGGATCAAAAGCAACTTGATCATCTATCCATAGAACTTTATATGTTATATTGTTTGCCATATATTTACTTTTTAAAGTTCAACGTAACTTACTTCTTGAACGTAAGCTTGTAACATACAGAAAATTCGGATTTTGGTATTGAGATGAATTCTGCATCTCCTAGAAACTCTCTCATGAGATTGCGTACTTCGTAGCCGCCAATGCCATAGTGCGACAATCCGGTTTTGGATGATCTTCCGTATGTAAACACATCTTCAGAAGTTAGTTTGTCATGCATTGGTTTGCCATTGTTAGAAATTTTGATGTATGGAGTAGCATTGGCTATGCCAACCTCTATCTTAATGATATTTCTTTCAGATGGTTTATTCTCAAAGCCATGGCAGCAAGCATTGCTGACAATATTATCAAAAACCATTCTGAGTGCTTCTGGAGAGAACACTACTTTTGGTTCCGAATTATTCGATAATGCAGCAATGTTATACATGAACATAGGGCTTGGGGTTTCTTTTGTATACTCCTTTATGAAAGCAACCAAAGACATGCTCTGTGCCTGCAATCCATCTGCTCTCCAAAAACGGTCCACTTGCATCTGTAGTTTATCCATCGCCTTTTGGATGTTGTTATAAACATCCCTTATAGCACGTTTGTGGATTTTGCCAAGCTCCTGACTGTCATCTACAATACCATTTCCTTCTTTGCGAGCCTGCTGAAGCAAATCCCACCAGTTACTCAGATTAGACAGCGTCTGACCGATGGCATGCTTCTTCATGTGAACATCACGTTTGAACTCTTCGGCTGATTGAATGAGCTTGCGGTCTGCCTCTTTGAGGTAAGCGTGTGCGTCTTCCTTGCATAAACGCTCCTGTTCCTCTAAAGATGGTAACGCTATCTTGATTTCGAGAAAGTCTTTCGGCTCGAGAATATATTCTTCGCCTCTAAAATCAATGACATGATCGGCTAACATCATTGCTTGCATAGAGCAATATTTTTTGACTAACTCTCTTAGGAGATAATCCTCAGAAACTTCTTTGCTCTTCAACTTGAAAGCTACCATTCCTTTCTTGAAAGCGATAGGACTTTCAACATTGTTTAGCTTGCCAACATTCAAACTACATAAAAAACTATTAGAAGTAATTCCAGCAACAAGGCAACTTTCGTTTACAGAGTAGTATGTTGGAGCAGAGAAGTATTCAGTGGATCTTTCTAACTTTTTTATTGGCAAAAGAGTTGCATTAATGTCACAATCCATATACTTGGAACTAAGCGATTCTTTATCCAATACCATAATCTCTGTCCCCTCATCAGCTTTAGATATATGTTCTATCTCCACAAGTTCTTTAAGCTGAATGTATTTCATTCCATCAGGTAGTTCCGGCAATTTCTTATCGATGAGATACTGATGTGGCACATGCTCGTTTCTATTAAAGAATTCAGTATAGTGCATACGCTCTTCGTATTTTGCATCACATTCTTCTCGGTTGTAAAGTTCCATGATACGTTCTACATTCAAGCCTTCTCTTTGAAAGTGCTTTGGATTTGTGAATCTGAAGACATCATTCTTCTCTCCATCCAAATTGTTAAGTTGCTTTCTGCCCTCTTCTGTCACCCTGAATCTATTGTAGAAATCGCGACTTGAGGCATCTATAAAACGCATCATACCGCTATTTCCTTTGTCCTTTTCTATGTGCAACAAGAATGTTGAAACAGAGGTGCCTCCATAAGGCAAAGAAGGCAACTTGATAAAGGTTGCATTGAATTTAGCTGTATCTTTCTTCATCAGTACTATATTAATTACGTACCAAAACCACTTGTCATCCAAACAACCAGTTGGCAAAATGAAGTCAAGACAACTTCCTGATTTTGCAGCCAATGCGCAATCTGCAATTTTCAGAGCTAAGCCTCCAGCTGCTACTTTTTGAGTATTTAGCCACATGCCATCACAATAGCTCAAAGCAGATTTATATGTTTGATTAAGTGTAGGATTAAAGGCGAAAACATAATCTGGTTGCGTCTTTATATGTCCTTTACCCTCTTCAAAGTCACAATCGGTATATACTGTTTCGGCTTTTACCTCTTGGCTGCTCAATAAAATCTGTGCGTATGAGTTTACAAATATATTTTCACACTCGATATTATAGTTAGCCTCAGGATAATAGAGGGGGAAGTCTGAGAAATCGGCATAAGGCAAATATATTTGATCTTTTGCTCCATGCTTGCCGCTGAGTTTCTCACACAATTCAATAAGGCTTTCTGGAGTCTTATAGATATTCAATGGCGCGTCTTCTGAAACAATATCTTCTAAAAGTTCATTGTCATAATCATCGAAATGAATAGTGCTATCATGAATATCCGCAGCATACTTGAAGCAGTACATAATTACCTTATTACATTCTGCCAGCAGTATGTCAATCTCTTCTTGAGAGAAATGTGTATGTAAGTCGAATATGCAATCTTTGAATGGCGCAACAAGCTCAGACTTTGCATTTGGCATCTGAGCATACAAGGTTACGATGGCATGCTTCATGACATCTGTTCTTGAGATTGAACTCTTGTGAAAGTTCTTTTTGATGAAGTTGTCTACGATGTTCTTTGCCTTTGCTGAAAGTGTATTGTTCTGTGACATAACTGTGAAAATTTTAAAGTCTGACATTTTGTTCGTTTCTGTCATCATTTCTGAATGACGATGCAAAGGTATTACTTATCTATGCAGTCATTTCGCATAGTTAAATATTTCTTGAGATTTTCTTCTATTTTTTGTTTTATTTCCTCTCTAAACCAAGTTGGCGAGATGACTTCTATATCCGGTATAAATGAAAATATCAGTTGTCGTAATTCATTATTGGGTTTTACCTTAATTGAAATGGTATGGTCATCCATATCCACAATTTCTTGGGAAGAATGAAGTGGTTTAGACAGAATGTATGGAAATCTGTTGGCATTAAAGCGTAAGACAAAAGTCTCAACAGGTGTTTGTTCATTGAGAAGAGTAACCCCAATGATGTGGTCAAAATAGGTTTTGAAGTTGATGTTATCATTCTTTATGAATGTGATGTCTGCTTTCTTTAAAGACAGAAGTCTATCAAGGGCATAAATAGAAAGAGAATGATATTTCTCGTTATATCCAAGTACAAACCACCTATTATTATATTGTTTAACATAATAAGGATGGATAATAGCATTCTGTTCTTTCCCTTTAAAACTGCGGTAATGGATAATGACAGGTTGATGATGTATGGTCATATCTATGATAGATGACAGATATTCCAATCCTTTTAACTGCTCATTGTTTTCAAAGGCTATCAGACTCTCTGTATTTGGCTTGATGTTGAAGCGATATTCAAGATTAGAAATCACTTCTTCCAACCAAACATTGGCAGGTGTTCCTCTGAATTTTCCCAACATATCGATAGTAGAGCGCAAATTATTTACCTCATCCACACTCAATTCATTATCGAAGATAGAAAAATCAGGGTCTTCATATCTGTAGTAACACTGGCGTCCAGAACCAAATGGATATGCTTTAATAGGTGCATTATAATAAACTCTATCACGCATATATTTGATGTCATCACGAATCTGACGAAGACTAATAACTTTACCGGTAAGGTCGGAAAGACTCTCATTGACTTCGTCAACGAGTTCGTCTATCGTATATTTATGTTTGAAGTTACTGAAGCATCTATCCAATATCTTATATCTTAGCTGAGCATTTTTATTTGTTGGCATAATAATGATATATTGATTGTATTGCAAAGATAGCAATTTAGTCGTAACTTCTTTCACATCTTTAAATAAAAAAGGGTATTTCGTTAAATGAGTGGATACGCCCCGAAGAAGGCAGAAGCACATAGTACAAAAACGCCGCCTTGTGTATTAATAACCTATAAAAAGCTGTGCCCTGCAATGGCGAAGCATTTATAGTCATAGCTTTTGCCATTGCAGGGCACTTTTATTGTTTAATTTAAAACTTTATCAGTCGGCTGCCATCTGCAGTCTCCTCGATTGTTACCTTAACGGCATCCTCGGGCAGGAGTTCTTCGATGAGTTCGGGCCATTCGAGGAAGCAGAGCGAGCCGCTGTAGAAGTAGTCTTCGTAGCCCATGTCGTACACCTCGTCGAGCTTCTTGATGCGATAGAAGTCGAAGTGGAAGATGCTGTCGCCTGTTGTTGCCGACTGATATTCGTTGACGATGGCGAATGTGGGCGATGTGATGACGTCGTCTACGCCCAACTCCTCACATACGGCTTTGACAAATGTAGTCTTGCCGGCTCCCATCTTGCCGTAGAAGGCGAACACTTTGCTGTCGCCCATGTTGGCAATGAATTGCTTGGCAGCCTCGTTGATGTCTGCCAGAGAGTTGATTCTTATTTCCATAGTTTTTCTTTTTATGTAATCGGCTGTTGGCAGCCGGTTTTCTATTTTCTTCCTTTTAAAGTTATCAGCGGTATGAGCATCTCTTCGAGCGAAATGCCGCCGTGCTGGAACGTGTCTTTATAGTACGACACGTAGTAGTTGTAATTGTTGGGATATGCCAGGAATGAATTGCCCGTAGCAAACACATATGACGTTGAGAGGTTGGGCGCGGGCAGCTGTGCCTCGTGCGGATTCTTTACGACAAAAACTTCCTTCGACTGGCAGTTGAGATTCTTGCCGAGCTTGTAGCGCAGGTTGGTATTGGTGTTGCGGTCGCCGATAATCTTTATGGGCTTCGATGCCCTGATACTGCCGTGGTCGGTAGTAATGATTACGGTGCTATCGGTCTGCGAAAGTGCTTTAAGCAGTTCACCCATTACCGAATGGCGGAACCACGAGAGCGTTATGCTGCGATATGCCGACTCGTTGTTGGCAAGCTCGCGCACCATCTTCGACTCAGTACGTGCATGCGAAAGCATGTCGATGAAGTTAACCACAATGACGTTGATGTCGTTCTTGGTCAGTTCGCTAAGCCGTTCTATCAAGCGTTCGGCTCCTGCCGAGTCATTGATTTTGTGATATGAGAATGTGTCGTGGCGACGATAGCGCTCTATCTGCGTACGTACGAGCGGCTCCTCGTTGATGTTCTTGCCCTCTTCTTCGTCCTCGTCGACCCACAAATCGGGAAACAAACGCTCTATCTGTTCGGGCATCAATCCCGAGAAGATGGCATTGCGTGCATACTGCGTAGCTGTAGGCAGAATGCTCATATACATGTCTTCGTCGATGTCGAACATCTCGCCTATATCTTGAGCCAGCGTGCGCCACTGATCGTAGCGGAAATTATCGATAACAACGAGAAACACCTTCTCACCATTGTTTACAGCCGGAAACACACGACTCTTGAATATGTCGGGACTCATTAGCGGGCGCTGCGTTGTACCGGGTGCAACCCACGACAGATAGTTCTTACGTACGAACTTGGCAAAGGCGTTGTTTGCCTCCTCCTTCTGCATCTGTAGCATCTCAGTCATACCGGAATCAGCCGAACTGAGTTCGAGTTCCCAACGCACCAGTCGGCGGTATATGTCCTTCCAATCGTCCAAAGTGTTGCAGTCCATGATGCGCATTGCAATGTCTTGAAAATCCTTGCGATATCCGGTCTGCGTCACTTCGGTAACAATCTGCTTCTTATGAATGTTCTTCTTCAACGCCAGAAGAATCTGATTGGGGTTGACCGGCTTAATCAGATAGTCGGCTATCTTCTGTCCGATGGCCTGGTCCATTATATTCTCCTCCTCACTCTTCGTAACCATTACGATGGGCGTGGATGGCGAAATCTCCTTTATCTGCTGCAAGGTTTCGAGTCCGGTGATTCCTGGCATCATCTCGTCGAGCAGCACGAGGTCGAAATTGCGCTTACGACACTCCTCTATGGCGTCGTTGCCGTTGTTGACGGTAGTGACGTCGTAGCCTTTCTTCTCCAAAAAGATAATATGGGCACGCAGCATCTCAATCTCGTCGTCTACCCACAGCAAGTGTCCTGTAGTCATATTGCTATATTATTTTAAAAGCCTTCGAGGTCGTAATATTCATCACTTAAGTCCTCTACCACCTTGTTTTCTTTCTTTTTATTTGTCTTATTGTCAACCTTCTTACTGTCAACTTTCTTACTGTCAACCTTTTTGTCGTCAATCTTCTTGTTGACATTGTCGTTGTTAATGACGGGGCTGACATTTGGCACATCCGGACCAACACCGTCGTCGGGCTGCTGATCAGGAGTATAGTCGGGCTCGTTGAGCAACGGCTTGTCCGAAATCTTGAGCGGTGCAAAGTGGCGTGCGTAGAACTTGTCGTAGTCGTCGTAGCTGAACTGCTGTCCGAGCAACTTGCGGTTTTCCTCGCTCACTATCACACTGCGTACGTGCGACATAAGTTCTGCCACAGGCTTCTGGCTGTGTAGCTGTCGGGCGTATTGCAGAGCCTCGTCGTAGTTGCGGAATCCGCTTATGGTCATGCTGTGCAGTCCGCCTAAGTCCTCTATGGCTATGTCGAAGTTGCGCACCAGATAGCTCGTGAAGTTATAACGGGCTATATTGAACATCAATCGGTTCTCGTCGACCGAGTCGGGAGCGTATACCGTCATGTAGACAAACGGAGTATTGCGCTCAGCCGACAACTGTCGGGTTGCGATAGAGTCGCTGTCAGCAAGCACGGCAGCCCGGCGTTGCCACACGTTGTCAATGTCAAACTTGCCTCCATAGAGTCGCCTGCCCTCGCCCACTCCCTTTACAATCATGCCTGCGAGTGGTGCCACACCGCTCTGCGGATATTTCTCTACCACGGTGCGCATATCCTCAACACATCCTGCAGCATCACCGTTGTTCAACTTCGACAGTCCACCGATGAATACAAACTTGTCGCGGTTGGCTCCGAGGGCAAACCTGCTGCCCGACACATCCACGCCTGCCATGACTTCGTTGTAGCGTCCTGCCTTAAAGGCATCGTATGTAGCAGCGTAGAGCGAGTCTTCGATGTGTACGCCAAAGCTTGCGTTCTCCACATAATTGGGGTCGGACAGCAATACGGTCCATTCGTTTTGCGGATAATTGCGTTGCAGCAAGTCGACGTAAGTATTGGCTGTGGCCTTATCGCCCTTGCGCATATACAACAAGAAGAGGTGATAGTAGGCGTCGGCTGTATGCTCTGACGATTTATAGTCGCGTGTGAGACGTAGCAGGCTGCGCTCTGACAGCGTGAGATTGTCGAGTTTATCCTTGAATATCACGCCCGCATTATACAGACCGTCCATTATCAGACGGTCGCTCTCTGCCTTCTGCTCTTCAGTGAATGGTATCTGCGCCAGATAGTATTCGCGCTGATGAGGGTCGGTAGCAGCACTGTCGGGCACGGTCTCTGGAGTTGTTTCAGGCTGTACAGCGGTAGTGTCGGCTGCGGTCTCGTCGTCATCATGTCCTACAGCCACAACGGTCTTGTTGGTACGTCGCCAGTTGTCCACATTCTCACGCTTGCCCCACAGTTTCTGGAAAGCAGTCTTACCCTGGCTCACCGCCATCGGGTTGTAGAAGTACCATTGTGTCTTGTCGCCTGCCATGGCTCCGGCAGTATTGTTGTTCTGAGGCCGTTGCTGATTGAAGCTATTGGCATTGCCCATGTTCTGATCGCCATTCTGCTGCATACCATTGCCCGCTTCCTGTTCGGCTCTGAGCCTTTGCTCCTCGCGCTCCTTGCGCTTTAGCTGGGTGATGACGCGGTCGATGGCAGCATTGCGCGACGCTTCGTCCATACGGGCGAGCTGCTGCAGCGAGTCTTGCAGATGAACGGTCTCGGTGAAGGGCACGAGTTCGTCGAGCACCTTCGAGCGCTGGTCGAGCTGTGTATAGTCGGGACGGTCCTTGTCGAGCATTCCGATAGCCTCACCGTATGTGCGCTGAGCGTCGGCATAACGCTCTCGCGCCCAATAAATGTCGCCCAGACGTAGCAGCAACACGCCCTTCTCTATGCCCGAACGTGTGGCTCGTGCCGCTCCACGCTCGTAAGCAGAGATAGCCTTGGCGGTGTCGCGACGCGCCATATAGATGTTACCGATGGCATAATATACCTGGTCGAGATAGTCCTTGTTCTTATCGGAAGCCGCCATGCGCTTGAGTCGGGCAATCATCTTGTTCGACTGCGTGCCCGACATCACTTCGGTCATGGCTATGCGTGCGTTGAACTCCACCTCATAGGGCGGATTCTGTCTTATCACGCGGCGATAGGCAGCAGTGGCAGCAGCCTTGTTGCCGAGCAGTGTTTGTATCTGTCCCATGATGTACCACTCACGTGCGCGCTGCTTGCGTCGCATCTCGTGGCGTATCACACGGCGCAGATATACAGCAGCGTTCTTGTAGTCGGCGGTGCGCAGATAGTAGTCGGTGAGCGTATAGTCCCACTCCTTCTGTGCCGCCCAGTGTATTGAGTCGCGCTGAGTTTCGCGTATCACGTCCTCAGCGTCGTAGTTCCATCCTTCCTCTACATAGCATTTGGCAAGCCAAGCTCGCGCCTTGCCGTATATGGCAGGCTGTGTGCGATAAAGTCGCGACATATAGGCGAAGGTTGAAGCAGCCTCATCAAAGTCGCCTTTGTAGAATTGCGAGCGTCCCATCAGCATCCATGCACGCCACAAGAAGGGATTGTACTCGCGGCGCGACAGCCATTCGCGGTCGCTTTGGGTCTTGCGCCGCTTCTTGTCCCACACCGGTCGGCGCTTTATGCTGTGCTGGCGTATCGTCTTCTTGCACTTCTCTATGGCGCGCTCATATCCCGCCTTGCCCAACTCACGGCTCTGCTTGTTTGCCACGGTGTACAGCGGCAGCATCTCGGTATAGTTGTCGCGGTTGCCGTTCTCCTTCTCTTCCGAAGCGTCGATATACGCCAGCGTACCGTTATAATAGGTATTATAGCGTGCTTTGAAGGCATGCCACTGACGTGTCATTGCCGTGTTTTTCTGCGTAGAACATCCTGTTGCCGACATGATGATGACGGCAACAAACAGGAATATGATGTATCGGGAACGCTGAAACACGGTTTTTTGAATGTTGAGTGTGGAATGTTGAATGTTGAATGTTATAGTGCTTGCAGGATGTTAATCCTGTGCGCGAAGCATATACACTTCGTCCTTTATCTGGTCGGGCAGTTCGATGCCGCGCAAGTGCAGACTGCGACACCATGCTGCCACTTCGTCCTGGCGCATAGTATAGAGCACGTCGGAGAACTGGTCGGCCTCGTCGTCGGTATAACTGTCAGACGTGCGACCGCTGAACACATCGAGTTCTTCGTCGTCGAAATACTCTATCGGTTTGGTCGATGCCTCCATCATACAGTCTTGCTCGCACTTAGTCTCAGGTGTACCGTTGCATGTGGCACACGTCTGCTCCACCTTAATCGGAGCATCTTCGACATTCTTGCCACGCGAAGCCACCTTTGAGGCAATGCCCACTATTACGCCAAGCAGAAGTATTGAAACAATCAGAATCAGCATTATTGTTTAATGTATTGTTGCTACTTAATCTTCTCGATAGTCCATCCCGCCTTCTCCAAATCGTCCCAGAACTGCGGATACGACTTGGTCACTACATACGGGTCGTTGATTCGGAGTCCGGGGAACTTGATGGCAGCCGGTGCAAACGCCATAGCCATACGATGGTCTTCGTATGTATCGATTGGCTCAAATGTAGGTTCGCACATAGCTCCATCCCATATCAGCGTGTCGTTGTTCTCGTCGCGCAATACATATCCCAGCTTGCGCAACTCACGTTTGAGAGCTTCTATGCGGTCGGTCTCCTTTATTTTAAGGCTCGCCAGTCCGGTGAACTTAAACGGTATGTTGAGCAATGCGCACGTTACGACAACGGTCTGCGCCAAGTCGGGAGCCGAAATGAAGTCGTAGTCGAGTCGCGGCAGCATGCAATGCTGCTTCTTCAGCGTAACAGTAGGCATACTGGTATTGTCTGTACGTTCGCCAAAGCGGGTCTTCACCCCCATCAACGAGTATATGTACTTGACGATAGAGTCGCCCTGTTTCGAAGCGTCCATGAGTCCTTCAAACATCAGTTGCGACTCGGTGTCGTCCGTAAGCGCCATCATCTCATACCAATAGGACGAAGCACTCCAGTCGCTTTCAATCAGATATTTGTGCTGATTGTACGGATGTGGATTCACCTTAACGGTCTCCATATCGCTCCAGTCGGCATCGGCACCAAACTCGCGCATCATCCACAGCGTGAGGTCGATGTACGGACGCGAAATGATTCCGCCCGTCATGCGCAGCTCCAGTCCGTTCTTAAGCACCGGACCAATCATGAGCAGCGCCGAGATATATTGCGAGCTGACGTTGCCCGGAATCTCCAGATAGCCACCTTCAAGCGGATGTCCCTTGATGCGGAGCGGTGGATAGCCCTCGTTGGCTACATATTCAATGTCGGCACCAAGATAGCGCAGTGCGTCAACAAGAATACCTATCGGACGGTTCTTCATGCGTTCGGTTCCGGTGATGACGTGCTCGCCTGGCGTAACCGACAGATAGGCTGTCATAAAGCGCATGGCAGTACCTGCCGCCTTAATGTCAATAATGTCAGGATTGTTCATCAAGGCATTCACCACAACTTCGGTGTCATCGCACACCGAGAGATTCTGCGGCAACACATCGCTGTTGGACAGAGCGTGTATAATGAGCGCACGGTTGCTGATGCTCTTTGATGCGGGGAGTTTTATTGTGGCGTTGAAACTTTCAGGTGCCTTGAGTCTGTATTGCATATATATTTACCGTTTATTTATTATGTCAGCATTGCTGGCAATACCTTATTATATTATAATGCAAAGATAAGTATTTTAATTTATTTGCCAAAATTGTCGGCATTTTATTTGGCTGTTTCATAATAAGTGTGTATCTTTGCACCCGCTTACAAGAAGTTCGGGATGTAGCGCAGTTGGTTAGCGCACGCGTCTGGGGGGCGTGAGGTCGCTGGTTCGAGTCCAGTCATCCCGACTTAAAATGGGTTAAGATGTTGTCAAACAACATTTTAACCCATTTTTTGTTTATTATTTGCTTGATATCAACTCTGCCTCAAGCCGGAATATATAAAAAAAGCCTTCGATGCATCAAGTGCACCGAAGGCTCCAAAAATTTCTACAATTCCTTTATTACGCTGCCGTCCATACGTCGTATGCGCATTTTGCCATCGTCGTATGTGGCGAATGTGGGTTCGTTGCCTCCCTTTGGGAAGGTTATCGAACCAAGGTTGCACACTATGCCGTCGTTTTCGACAGCCTCAAGTTTCCACAAGTGGGTATGGCCGTACACGAATATGTCGTGTGCGAGAGTCGGACGGTTCTGCTCGTTGTATACATGTCCGTGAGTGATGAACATACGTCTGCCGCCATCTACAATCAAGGCATAGTCAGCCATGATTGGAAATTCGAGCAGCATCTGGTCAACCTCAGCGTCGCAGTTGCCACGCACGGCAACGATACTGTCTTTTCTCTTATTGAGCAGCTCAACGATACCCTTCGGGTCAATGCCTTCAGGAATGCGGTTGCGCGGTCCGTAGTTGAGTATGTCGCCAAGAATGAGCAGCATGTCATACTGCTCGCGGTCGTAGAAGTCGAGCACACGTTGAAGCGTGGGCAGACATCCGTGTATGTCGGATACAAGTAAGTATTTCATATATCAATAACTTCTCTTATATGTGCCAATCAGTGTATTAGTCGTTCAGCTCACGATCCTGCTCACGCTTACGCTTCTGCTCGTCGATGAGCTGGAAATCCTTCTTGCGCAGCACGAATGTCGAACCGAGATATTTCTCGCGCACCACCTCGTTCTCTGCCAGTTCTTCAGGCTTGCCCTGAAACAGAATTCTACCTTCAAACAACAGATAGGCACGGTCTGTGATGGTCAGTGTCTCCTGCACGTTGTGGTCGGTGATGAGGATACCGATGTTGCGGTATTTCAGTCGCCACACCACATGCTGTATCTCCTCGACGGCAATCGGGTCGACACCGGCAAACGGCTCGTCGAGCATGATGAACTTAGGGTCGATGGCCAGACAACGCGCAATCTCGGTGCGTCGACGTTCGCCACCCGACAATTGGTCGCCAAGGTTCTTGCGCACCTTGCCAAGATTGAAGTCGGCAATAAGCTCCTCCAACTTCTCGAGCTGCTGCTGGCGTGTGAGCTTGGTCATCTCAAGCACCGACATAATATTGTCTTCAACACTCAGCTTGCGGAATACGCTCGCCTCCTGAGGCAGGTATCCGATGCCGGCGCGTGCACGCTTATACACGGGGAAGTCGGTAATGTCCTTGTCGTCAAGGTAGATGTGTCCGTCGTTGGGCACGATGAGTCCTGTAGTCATGTAGAACGACGTTGTCTTGCCGGCACCGTTCGGACCCAGAAGTCCAACAATCTCACCTTGGCGTACATTTATCGACACATCGTTTACAACGGTACGCTTGCCGTAACGCTTTACAAGTCCCTCGGTGCGTAACACCATACAGTGGGGCTTAATGTCGGCATTTGCTACCATATCTTCTATTTTATCATTCATATTTATCATATATAAAACCGATACAAAGGTAAAACAAAATATCATTTCCCCCAAATAAAACACAAAAACTTAAATCTTATGAATAGTTTTTGTCTTTTTATTGCTACTTTTGCATTCAATATAAATAAAGCACAACCATAATTATGTTGATATTGAAATACTTAAACACGCTCGGACGTTATCTCATGCTGATGGGCCGCTCAATGGCACGCCCCGAGCGCATGCGCATGTTCTTCAAGCAGTACATCAAGGAAATGTCGTCGCTTGGCGTTGACTCTATAGGCATCGTGCTGCTCATCTCGTTCTTCATCGGTGCCGTTATCTGCATCCAGATGAAGCTCAACATCCAGAGCCCTTGGATGCCCAGATGGGTGTCGGGATACACCACTCGTGAGATTCTGTTGCTTGAGTTCTCGTCAAGTATCATGTGTCTTATCCTGGCGGGCAAGGTAGGCTCCAACATCGCTTCGGAGCTGGGCACCATGCGCGTAACGCAGCAGATTGACGCCCTCGACATCATGGGTGTCAACTCAGCCAACTATCTCATTCTGCCGAAGATTCTCGGACTGGTCACAATCATGCCATTCCTCGTAATCTTCTCTTCTGCCACTGGCATTCTCGGAGCCTACGGCACGGCTTATATAGGACACATCCTCTCGCCTGAAGACCTTACGCTCGGACTGCAACACCAGTTCAACTCATGGTTTATGTGGATGAGTATCATCAAGAGTCTTGTCTTCGCGTTCATCATATCAAGCGTGTCGAGCTATTTCGGATACACTGTTGAGGGTGGATCGGTAGAGGTAGGCAAGGCCAGTACCAACGCTGTGGTCAACTCAAGCGTACTGATACTGTTCTCGGACGTGTTCCTCACACAGTTGCTAAGTTAAAAACATCACAACTCACTATGATTGAAGTAAAACATCTATATAAGTCGTTCGGCGACAAGGAAGTGCTCAAGGACATCAACGCTGTGTTTGAAGACGGCAAGACAAACCTCATAATCGGACAGAGCGGAAGCGGCAAAACGGTGCTTATGAAGAACCTCGTAGGACTGCTGACGCCCACAAGCGGCGAGGTATTGTACGACAACCGCAACTTCGTGGCAATGAGTAAGGACGTAAAGGTGCAGATGCGCCGCGAGATGGGAATGATTTTCCAGAGCGCTGCCCTTTTTGACTCACTCTCGGTGTTGGAGAACGTAATGTTCCCGCTCGACATGTTCTCGACGATGAACTATCGCGAACGTGTCCGCCGCGCTCAGGAATGTCTCGACCGCGTCAACCTTATTGACGCACAGCAGAAGTTTCCGGGCGAGATATCGGGAGGTATGCAGAAGCGTGTAGCCATAGCGCGCGCCATCGTGCTCAACCCCAAATATCTGTTTTGCGACGAACCAAACTCAGGTCTTGACCCTCGTACATCTCTCGTCATCGACGAGTTGCTCTCGTCAATCACCAAGGAGTACGACATCACAACCATCATCAACACCCACGACATGAACTCGGTGATGGGCATCGGCGAAAACATTCTGTTCATATACAAGGGCCGAAAGGAATGGCAGGGCACCAAAGACGACGTAATGGGAGCCACAAACGAGAACCTCAACGACCTCGTTTTCGCATCTGATTTGTTCCGTAAAGTGAAAGAAGTAGAAATGGAGAAACTTAACAAAAAACCACATATTCAGCCATAAAACATGCTGGAAATAAAAGCTTAGAATGTTAAAATTAAGTTTTTTCAAACATTTCTTTTACAAAAGTTTTGGTATCCGAAAAAATGGAACTATCTTTGTAGTCGAAAATTATCATCACAACATAACGACCAATTTAAACCATACAGACACAACACGCCAAGACCATTCTCGTAAGAGATGGAACGGGCGACAACCATACCTTTAAACAATCACCTAATAATACCTTCTCAAAGAATAAAAAAAACTGATAGTCATCACTTTACTATTAATTTAAAGCCGCGCCGCAGAGAATGCAGCGCGGCTCTTTTATAACAGCTATATTATGTTGATATTCCTATATAACTTACTGACAGCATACATCATTCCGGGAATGATGCTTGCATTCGGTATATGCCTCTTCTTCCTTACCATACCCGATAAGGAAGAGCTCAAGAATTATGCATTTGCACGCAAGGTGATGGGGGTCACGTTCCTTGTCTACTGTGCAGCACTCATCTGCGAGACGTTTTCGCAGCAGTCGCTTGTGGGCGACTTGCTCAACAGCATGATAGTAATAGCCATCGGCATAACGCAAGCCTTCCTCTTCACCTATTCGCTCATTGCACTGCTCGACATCAGCTTCTTCACCAAGCGTGCTGCCTTTAACGAAACCTTGGTGGTAGCTGTCAGCATTGCTGTAGCCTTCGTGCTGTTTGCCGTTTGTCCGCCAGACAGCCGGCAGTATGTTTTCTATGCTTTTTCGCTTTTCTACATGTTGCTCATGGCACGCTACGTAGCGCTGTTCAACCATTACTACAAGCACTATCGCCAACTCATGGACAACTATTTCTCCGACAGCGAGCGCAAGCGACTGCATTGGGTGCCCGTGGCTTTCTACAGTGCATTCGGCGTTGGCATCATCGCCCTGCTGTTCGCGTGGATGATAACACCGCTTACGCAACTGCTGTTCATGCTCACGGCGGTGGTCTATTACTCTGTGTTCGCCGTAAGATTTATGAACTACGTGTACATCTTCCCCAAAATAAAGGAGCCATTGGAAGACTCTGCATGCGAAACTACTGATACGGAAGAAACACCAGTTGAGGTTTCAGCCGACAACGCATCAGCCGACATCACGGCTACTGAAGACGACCAATCGATGATGGAACAGATAGAACGGCTGATGCAGGAGAAGGCTCTTTACAAGACTCCCGACCTTTCCATTGCCAATGTCGCAACCTTATGCGGCAAGAGTCATCGTGTCGTCTCTACAGCCATCAATCATTGTCGTGGCATCAACTTCAAGACATACATCAACGAGTATCGTGTAGCAGAGGCTGCAAGACTCATCGAGAATGGATGGCTCAAGCAGCACACGCTCGACGCACTCGCCTCAGAGACGGGATTTGCAGGCAGAGTGAACCTCTATCGTGCCTTCAAGCGCAAGACGGGCGTGTCGCCAACCGACTGGGAAGCGAAGACCATATAGTGATACTTTAGGGCTATTTTTGATTACATTATGCGCTTTTTGTAACCACAACGCACTTTTTTACGCTTCTCATTTGTTCATAATCGTTTAAATTTGCAAAAAAACTAAACGTTTATGAAAAACAAACTTTACTCATTACCAAACATCTTTTGGACATTCCTCCTGCTGGTCATTGCCATGGCTGTGCCGCGGCAGGCGTATGCCGGAGCACACTTCGGCACAGATTATGGTAGCAATTCACGCTACAACTCACGCATTTCGCACCATCCCACGGTGGACGAGCCATGGATTACCGTCTATTTCTGGTTCTACGACAGGGATGGCCATGACGGCTATTTCCTGCACGACGAAACGCAGTCGGGCCACAAAGGTCCCGCCGTTTATGTAGATGGCAAATACATCTGCTCACCCGACTGGGAGTTGTCATGGGCCTCAGGCAATGGCAACGCCTCCGGACTGGAAGACGAACGCGGTAAGAACGGATGGTGGGGCAGCACCTACACCAGGAATGTTGACGGTGTGAACTACACCGTACGCTTCTGGGACCCACGAAGAGTGGATGATCAGTACTGGGTGGAGATGGTCATCTACATGGACAAGATGGCTGTGGCTACCGAGCACGACATCACGATTCGTGGTAAGTGGAAGATCAACGGCGAAGAGCCTCAGTTTGAGGAACGCACGTTCCGAACCCAAGCCATCAGGAACATATTTTCGTACAGCGCAAACTTCGAACGTACTTATGGCTCGTTGAAAGTGTCAAGAAGTACGCTAAGCCAAAGTTACGGCCCAACCACCGTGGCTATGACTACCGACCGTTCGTATTACAAAGACTACGGCAACGGCAAGCGCTACTTCGACCCTTCCACAATGAACCAAGCGGTTTACAAGACCTACAGCAAGGGCGCATCCTCCTATAATGGGTTGACGCTTTCGTATGACGAAACGGATGGGTCTTCATTCTATCTATATAGACAAAAATCAATTACTGTAACTCCCAACGATCGACCCAGTACGATTATATTCGGATGGGCGGATGAAAGTGTTTACAGTTACGACGCTCCTCGCAATGTAGCTGCAACCACCGACATGTGGAAAAAACAAATATTATTGACATGGCAAGCCTTTGGCGGTTATTATTATGCAAATGGCACATGGAGCATCTACCGTTACCCTTACGGGCACCCAGAGGACAAAACGAAAGTGGCGAGCGACATTCCGTATAATACACGAAAATACACGGATGACGTGCCTGATTACGACCAAAAATACGTCTATCAGATTTATTTTGTCCCGACCAATTCGCCTTCAGGCAAACTGCTGTCCAGACAAATGTCGAGCACTACGCAGTTTGTGCAGCGCTCATTCCCAATCAACATCACCGACGTGGTGTCTGACAAGAAATCCATCACGGTGAAATGGCAATGCCCCGAGTTTAAGGGCAACGAGAGCTATGCCTTCAAGCTGCTCCGCACCATGAGCAAGAACGGACAGCCGGGCGACAACTGGACGGAGGTGGCAACCGTCAACGTCACCGACAAGGGAAAGACGCAATATGAATATACCGACACGCGCGACCTGAAGCTCTGCCCCACCTATATATATAAGGTGCAGACCACGATGCTCGAGAACAAGCTCTTCTCAAGCACCAACATTCTGGAGGGCCGCATCACCGGCAACTCGCAAGTTACGGCGGTCAACGCCACCAAGGGCGACTACAACGGACTGGTGAAGGTGGCATGGGAAGCCGACCAAGTAGGAGCCGACGTGACACGCTACGAGGTGGCACGCCGCGTGAAGGGCACCGACACATGGGCGACCATCTACAAGACCAGCGGCACCGCCTCGTCTTATTACTATGAGGACCAGACGGCGCTGCCCGGACAATATTACGACTACAAGGTGGTGAGCATCACCACGTGCGACGGCAGCGATACACGCCTTGAGAAGAGCGACGACGGATTCAGTCGCGCCACCGGCATCGTGTCGGGCCGCATCACCTACGGCACCGGAACTGCCGTGGCAGGCACCCGCGTGGCATTGGTACGTGGCGACGGCACACAGCAGCAGGGCGGACAGTTCTATGCCCTCCGCGTGTCGGGAGCCGGCGACGGCGTGTTCCTTAGCAAGGACAGCGAGACGCTCAATAAGTATTTCGCCTCCAAGCCCTACACCCTGCAGATGATGATTCGCCCCGACGATTCGCAGACGGGCACCACACCAACCATTCTCGACCTCGGCGGCAAGTTGCAGCTGACCCTTGATTCGGCCGTTGCTAACGGCAAGGGCTATCTGCTCACCGTAAAGAGCA
>OIYO01000400.1_pt1 | contig 37514 bp, 64 predicted proteins | sample 1588191 | NCBI WGS metagenome assembly OIYO01 (sample SAMN03283275) | human gut metagenome | biome: human-associated habitat; material: feces | host: Homo sapiens | place: Peru | collected 2012 | reverse complement strand
AAGAACGTCGCCGAAATGCGCGCGGCTGTGCTAACGCGGCGAAGGTGCGGGTTCGACACCCGCCCGCCCCACCAACCCCGGGCTGGGCACACCCGGGTAGCACCTCAGGCATGGGGTGCCATCACCTCCTAGGGGCATGACCCCGACCCTACCCCTTCACCATCTTTTCGGGGCGGGCGGCCCTCTGGCGCGCGGCGGACTGGTACGTCACCGGCGCTCTAAGAGGGCCTATTTTATGGGGCCAAAAAAGGCCCCGGCGAAAACGCCGAGGCCCGAACCAAAGGAACTAGGACTCTTGTATTATACCACGAAAAAACCGGGAAATCAAATCAAGGGAGGAAGGACGATGGAACAAAGGAAATGCCGCCGCTGCGGCCATACCATGGCGCGAATCATCACCCAGACCATAAAGCCGGGCGGAAGCAGCTGGAAGGCCTGTTACACATGCCTCAGCTGCGGCCACAAGATCGCGGCTGCGCCAGCTGGGAGCCAAGCGGAGGCGGAAAAGGGGCTGGAAGACTTCGCGATCATGATTGACCAAGGATATGAGGCCGCCGGACGTTCCGACGCGACCATCAAGCCCCAACCAGCGGAAGCCGACCGGGCGCTGACCGCCTACGGCCTCTACTGCCAGCTGTGCGAGATGCTGACCGGGAAACCCATTGCCAAGCTGGACGAGCTGCTGACCGCCGCCAAAAAGGCCCGGCGGGAGCTGGCTATCAGTGATGGCGCGTACAAACAATGCGAAGCAGAAAACACCAAGCTGAAAGAGATGGCGGCGGAGGATATTCTGCAGGCGGCACTGAGCGGCTACCCATGCGACAGCTGCATCAACAACACGCTGGATGTGCGGTGCGAATGCGATAACTGTGCGGACTGCGAGCACCATTGCACCTGCTACGAGTGCCACGACAATGAGAGCTTTGCATGGAGGGGCGGGAAATGAGAGACCTGATTGAACGCAAAGAAGCCATAGAAGCGATCAATAAGTATGGAAAAGATGCGGTATCTGCCGGAAGGAAGCATCTTGACCCGGCGGATGACATCGTCGAGATGGTACGCGTGATAGACGCGCTCCCCGCTGTTGACGCTGCGCCGGTGGTGCATGGCACATGGATGAATAACGGAATACATGGTTCGGCACTTTGCCGTTGCTCTGAGTGCCATTATGATGCAGTTGCTTATAGTTTCCACTATTGTCCCATGTGCGGCGCGAAGATGGACGGGGAGGGTGATGCCAAATGACCGAAACGCCGAAATGCCCCTATTGCGGGGGAGAAATGGCCTTGAGAGTCTACGAGGAACAAAAAAACAAATGGAGCGCCTGGTATATCTGTAAAGAATGTTTTCGATGGGACCGCTTGCCAGCGAATGCGAAGGAAAAAAGCTATGCGGAAGAAGTGGCTATCGTCTCTACCCTCCACCGCGCCGAGCCGGAAATGAGACCGCTGACGCTGGAAGAAATCATTGCGGAATTAGAAAATAAAGGGTGGGATGTTGTGTGGATGGAATGCCCAGCTTTGAGGGATGCGGTACCAATGCGCCCGAGCCACAGACGAGGAGATGAAGCCTTTTTCCTTGCACCGTATATACGAGCATGCACAGAAGCCATATCAAATTACAGCAAAACTTGGCGCTGCTGGCCCCGGAAGCCTACGCCGGAGCAGATGGTGGCGGAGAAATGGGAGGAATGAGCATGGACTGGATCAGTGTTAAGGACAGGCTTCCAGAGAGGGAACAACATGACTATGTCTTGGTTTGTTGCACCATGAATGTGACGAGCACTTAACTATGAGAATGCTGTTACGATGGCGTATGTCTGTGAGGCGGGGTTCATGGATGTGGAACTGAACGAGGTTATTACCAGGGGCGTCACCCACTGGATGCCCCTGCCAACAGCCCCAAAGGAGGATTGAACCATGAAAAAGAAACATGCCCTCATTGCCCTATGCGCCGCCATGCTCCTGCTGCTTTGCGGATGCTCGGAAGCCTCAAAAGCAAATTGGAATATCTCCAAGCAGGCGGATTATTTTGAGGCCGAGCGGAAAATCACGGTCTACAATGCCCGGACGGATAAAATCATACTGGAAGTTGAGGGCTACATGGCGATCAGCAATAACGATAATAACGAGCTGGTTGTTACGGTGAAAGTTGGCCCGGGAACCTATAAAAAGAACTATGTATACCTGAACGATTATACCATGTACGTCGTGGAGGACATCACCGGGACGCATACAGACCCGTATCATTATCGCCTGTATTTCCACGTCGAGCCGCCCCTGTACGTGGAAACCAAACCATAAGGAGGCCCGCCCATGAACCCATACAGAATCAGCTCTGCCGCCCTTGTGCTGGCGCTGGCGGCTATCGCCCTGACCGTGTGCGCGGGGCTGGCTGCCGGGCGGAACATGTGGCCGTGGATCGTCAGCTACTGGGCGGTGCTGACGGCCAAAAATATCGTGGACTGGATAGGGAGGGAAAAAGAATGACCATCAAAGGGCTGCAAAAGCTGATCGGAAAGAATGCCGACAACCTGACGCTCATCAACTGCTACGGAGGTGGGGACATGATCGTCCGCCAGCACCTGAGCGTGTGGGGGCGGGCGATCTACCCCATGGACGGACTGCCCGTCATGGACGAGGAGACGCTGCTGGCGGTGCTGGACGTGCCCCGGGAAAAGTGGAAAGACTGCCAAGTGCTGACGGCGGACGCGGACAGCACCCTTCTGACGGCGATGATGGAGGACAACATGGACAGCGACCGCCCGCTGGAGGAGATGGGCATTCAGCTCATCACCGGCGGCGGGGAGTACAAGTTTCTGCTGGAGCCGCTGCGGGACGAGTGCTATGCCATCCGCCCGGAATACCTGAAGCCCATCGGACTGACCAGCGAGCACACGTACTGGCTGCGGGAGACCGGCTGGGACGACAAGACCGGCGAGGCCAAGCGCGTGATCGTCGTCAAGCTGGGGATGCAGAACGTGGCCGCCATCGCCCAGAACATCGACTGGGGAAGCGACGAGAAGACCGCGGCCCAGCTGGGCCGGATCTGCGACAAGGCCCGCGCCATCCAGCGGGAGCGGGCGCTGTATGCCGGGGAGGAAAAAGAGGAATGACCATCACCGAGGCCACCCGCCGAGCCATGGCGGAGGGAAAGAACATTGCCCGGCGCTGGTACGACCGGCGGATCATCATCAAGCCGGAAACCTCGCCGGACTGCTGCCTGATCTGGGTGGAAGGGAGTAAACGCCCGCCAGCCGTGCGGTGGAACCCGGACGCGGACGACCTGACCTCCGACAGCTGGGAAGTCACGGGAGACTGGTATGAGCCGTGAGGCGGAGAAAAAATCTCTATATAATGTAGAAACACCTGACAGGGAGACGGACAAGCCGAGAAATGATCCTCCGCTGTGCTGCCAGCGCTGCGCCCACCACCGCCCGACCTTCTTTCTCAAGATCGGGCTGGAATGCGCGGCCTTCGGCACGGTAGCGGGGGTGCTGGACGATAAGTGCGGGTTTTACGCGCCGAAATGACGCGGGGCGGATAGCGCCCTATACGACCCTGTAACACAATTAACTATACGCACATATGCACGGGTATGCATATATTCGGAGGGCGACCATCGGGAGCCGAGGCCGAGGACAGCCGCCAAGGCTCCCGGAGGCCGAAGCCCGCGACGCGAAGCGGGGCGGGCCGACAAAAGGGGGAGGGGGTACGCCCTAGGGCGACCGGGGGAAACGTCAGGTTTCCCCCACTCGCCCTGGGCCCTCCCGATAAGAGCCAAGAGGAAAGCAGGACAAGACCATGGGCTATTACGAGAAACGGATCCAGTCGGGGCCGTATCTGGAGGTGTACCGCTACCATGCCCTGCGGTCGCCGGGGAAACAGACCCCAAGGGGCCCGGTGGAGCGGGACACCACCGAGTATCAGGAGGAACTGAACTCCGTCGCCGCGTGGAAAAAGCTCCTCCGGCTGGTACTGTGTAATTTCAGCCGGGCGGCGGGCGACCTCTTTGTGACCGTCACCCACCGGGAGCGGATCACAGAGGCGGACGCTCTCCGGGAGGAGCGGAACCTGATCGCCCGGCTCAAGCGGCTGCGGAAGCGGCTGGGCCTCTCCGAGCTGAAGTATATCGCGGTCACGGAGGAACAGGGGCGCTGGCATACCCACCTGATCCTCAACGGCGGCCTGACGCTGGAACAACTGGTCAAGATCTGGGGCGACCGGGGCCGGGTGACGGTCTCCACGCTGGAAGACCAGAACAACTACCGGGAGCTGGCCCGCTACCTGACGACCGACCACAAGGAGTGCCGCCGGAAGACGGACGAGCACGGCGACCCGGCCCTCAAGACCCCGCGGCGGAAATATCAGCGACGCTGGCATGCCAGCCGAAATCTGGCCCGGCCCGTGGAGAAGGTCAAGCCAGCGCCAAAGCCCCGTCTGGGCGAGCCAAAGCCGCCAAAGGGCTACCGGCTCCTGCCGGACTGGCGCTTCGGCGTGGACGTGCTGGGCTATTACTACGTGGACTACGCCTGTATGGCGGAGAAATGGGAGCCGAAACCGCATAAAAAGGGTAAGCGCAGCGAACCGAGGCCGAGGACAGCCCCGAAGGGGATCCCACAGGCCGAAGCCCGCGACCTGAAAGGGGGCGGGCCGCAGAAGGGAGGAAAACGGAATGCCAAAAAATCCAAGGGAAGCCATCCCCGAGCCGACAAAGAGGGTGAGCGAAGCGAACCGAGGCCGAGGACAGCCGGAACGGATCCAGCAGGCCGAAGCTCGCGACCTTCTGGGGCGCGAGCCGACGGAAAGTGTGGAACAACAGCGGCTCTTCCAGTGGGCCCGGATGGCGGCGGGGGCGCGCCCGGAGCTCGACCTGCTCTACCACATCCCCAACGAGGGGAAGCGGAGCGTCAAGACCGGGGCCAGAATGAAGGCCGAGGGGCTGAAAAAGGGCGTGCCTGACGTGTGCCTGCCGGTGGCCCGGGGCGGCTGCCACGGCCTGTACATCGAGCTAAAGCGGGAGCGGAGCGGGCGCGCCACGCCGGAACAGGTGGCGTGGATGGACGCGCTCATGGCGGAGGGGTACGCCGTCAGCCTGTGCCACGGCTGGGAGCGGGCGGCGGAAGCCATCGAGGCCTATCTGGAGGGAGGCGGGGAGAGTGGAAAGTGAACATCCCTACCGCGCCGAGACTCACAAGCCCACAAACCCTGCCAAAGAGGCCCTGCGGGGCTACCGCTCCCTGCTGCGCCAGCGGGAGGAGGTGGAGCGGGAGGTGGAGGAGCACTACGCCCGGGCCACGTCCTGCACGGTGCGCCTCAAGCCCTACAAGGCGGCGGGCGGCGCTGCCAGCTACGATCGCATGGCGGACGACGCGATGAGCGCCGCGGATGCGCGTCAGGAGCTGGCAGCTCTGGACGAGGCGCTGGCCGTCGAGCTGCGCCGCCTCCGGGAGATGCTCACATGGCCGGAGACGGCCAACCAGCGGGAGGTCATCCTCCGGCGCTACCTGCGGGGCCAGCGCTGGGAGGCCATCGCCGCCGCCATGTGCTGCGACAAGGTCACCGCGTGGCGCTGGCACGGAGATGCGCTGGTCACGATCAACGCCAGACTGGCGGAGGAGGGACATCATGCGCCATAAACAGATCACCATGGGCGAGATCACGCCGGAGTATCAGGCGTTTACGGACAAGTTCAAGCCCAAATTGACCACGGACGACTGCTACACGCCTGACAACATCTACGAGGTGGTGCGGAGCTGGGTCTTTGAGCACTACGGCCTCTCAGCCGATACGCCCGTGGTGCGGCCCTTCTGGCCGGGCGGGGATTATCAGGCGGAGGAGCACCCGGATGGCTGCGTGGTCATCGACAACCCGCCCTTCTCCATCCTCGGGGAGATCGAGGCCTACTATCTGGACGCGGGGATCACGTTTTTCCTCTTTTCTCAGGGAATGACGCTATTTAAGCCGGATAAGCGGCTCCACTACATCATCGTCGGGGAGTCCATCACCTTTGCCAACGGGGCCAGCATCAACATCAATTTCGTCACCAGTCTTGGCGACTACCTGATCGAGACCGCGCCCGATCTCTACCAGAGGCTCAAGGAGGCCAACAAGGACAACCTCCGGGAGACGGTCAGGGAGCTGCCAAAGTACGCCTACCCGATGGAGGTCGTCACGGCGGCGCGCTGTAACTACTACGCCGCCCACGGAACAGCCTACAGGGTCAGGCCGGAGGAGGCCCATTTCGTGCGGAAGCTGGACGATCAGGAGCGGGCCGGGAAAACGATCTTCGGCGCTGGCTTCCTGCTCTCCGAGCGGGCTGCGGCGGAGAGGGCTGCGGCGGAGAGGGCTGCGGCGGAGAGGGCTGCCGCGGAAGCTGCGTCCGCCACCGTCTGGGCCTTGAGCGTCAGGGAAAAAGAGATCATCCGAACTTTGGGACAGCCGTAAAGTTGTAACGCCATGCAATGTTTTTTTTAGTATACTGGTATCAGGGATTCAAGGGGAGCGGCCTCACGGCTGGCTCCCTGTTTTGTTGGAGGCGGCTATGGACGGGACGGACTATGAGCGCCTGATGGCCCTGTGCGGGGAGATGGATCTGGGCGCGGAGCCGGAGCCGGAGAGACCGGCGGAGGAGCCGGAGGAAAAGGAGCCGGGGACGCGGCTGCGGATCCACACCGAGCGCGGTAAGGCGATCTTCGACAAGCGACGCTACACCTCCGAGACGGCTCTGATGGCCGCTGCGGACTGGTACTGGCGGCCCGGATGCGTCTACCACGTCCTCACCGGCGGCGACGTGGACTTCCTCACCTTCCTGCGCTTCGCCATGCGCCAACAACCGGCGGAGTACCTGATGGTCTCCAGCTGGTGCTACGGCGTGGAGGACGTGGCGGAGATCGCCTCGTGGGTCGACCGGGGCTACGTCCGGCGGCTGGATGCCTACATGGGAGAGATCGCGGCGGCCAGCTACGCGCTATGTCAGGAGGAGCTGGCGGCGGCTGCCGAGGCCACCGGCGGGCGCGTGGGCGTGTTCCGCAACCACTCCAAGGTGGCCGTCATCCTCGGCGACCGCTTCAGCTGCGCCATCACGTCCAGCGCCAACATCAACACCAACCCGCGGACGGAGAACACCGTCATCACCTGCGACCGTGACGTTGCCCTATGGTACAAGGCGTACTACGACGGCATTCATCCGTTTAACGGCTAACCGGAAGGATGGGAGCCGTATGAAACACGCTGAAAAGAATCCACACTACGACCGGGCGCGCCACAAAGCGTGGCGGGCGAAGGTGCTGCGCCGTGCTCATGGCCTGTGCGAGGAGTGCGCACGCTATGGCCGCGTCGGTAAGGACGGCCTGCCAATCCCGGCGACCGTCGCCCATCACATCCAGCACCTCGACGAGCACCCGGAGCTGGCCTACGTCGTCGCCAACGGCCGCGCCCTGTGCGCCGATTGCCACAACCGCGCGCACCCGGAAAAGGGCGGCCGGAGATACCCCCCCACCCCTAAAGCCAAATTTTGAGAGGGTGGCCGACCGGGGGAGTGCCTGTCTGTATATGCACGGGGAAATTTTGAGGAGAGGGGGTAAAGCCGAGGTGGAGCCAAAAACTTCCAATGACGCGCGCGCGCGAGCGCGCACGGACAAAGAGCCCGAAAAAGCCGGGGAAAAATCCGCAAGACGCACGCCGATGGAACGAAAAAAAAGGACGATCATCGAGCGGATGCAAAAGCTGGGGACGTACAAGCCGCAATACATGGAGGCCATCAATCGGACGGCGAAATTGTACGTGCAGATGGACGAGATCGAGGCGGCGTTCGAAAAATCCGGCGGGAACGTAGTCGTCACGCACACCAACAAGGCCGGAGCGAAAAATTTCGTCAAAAACCCTTTCTTACAGGCGCGAGACGAGGTCTACACGCAACTGCTTGCGCATGAGCGGGAGCTGGGGCTCACCCCTGCGGCGCTCAAACGGATCAATGAGGCGGCAATGGCAAAAGAAAAGAAAAGCACGCTAGGTGAGGCGTTGAAGGCGTTGAGCGGATGATGCGAGGCAAATATGCGGAGACGGTATGGGAATATGTGCAGAGCGTACTAAACGGGGAGCGGATAGCCTGCCGGGATCTGACGCTTGGGTGTAGGCGATTCGCGGAAATGGTGGAGAGCGGAAAGTACGACATCAAAACCAAGGACGCGGATTTTGTGATAGGAATCATTGAGGCGACGTTCAAACACAGACAAGGGGAAAACCTAAAGGGCGAGCCAATGCGGGGCAAGCCTTTTTTACTTGAGCCTTGGCAAAAGTTCTGCCTGTACGCCATGCTGATTTTCTTCAAGCCGGGGACGGAGGAGCGGCTGGTAAAAGAGGCGTTTATCTTCATCCCGCGGAAAAACAGCAAAACGCTTTTCGCGGCGGCGATTGCCTACGGGCTGGCGATCCTTGAGAGGGCCAGCGGGGCGAAGGTGTACGTAGTGGGCGCGGCCCTCAAACAGGCAATGGAGAGCTTCGACAACTGGAAATACAACATCGAAAACAGCTTGTACGGGAGCCGCAAAGAGGCGGAGGCGGACGGCTGGAAGATCCTAAACAACAGCTTCGGACACAGTATCAGTCATGAGAATCTAGCGGGCGGTTCGATCAGTCTAAACGCGCTGGCTTCCAATCCGGACAAACAGGACTCCTTTAACTGTAATATCGTCATCGCCGATGAAATCCACGCCTACAAAACACCGAAGCAGTACAACATCCTCAAAGAGGCCACAAAGGCGTACACAAATAAGCTGGTGATCGGTATCACAACGGCGGGCGACGACGGGACGGGATTCTGCGCCCAGCGCTTGGAGTACTGCCGCAAGATCCTAAACGGGACAGTGAAGGACGACGCGTATTTTATCTTCGTGTGCTGCGCCGATGCGGGCGAAGACGGAGAGGTAGACTTCACGTCGCCGATCCAGCACCAAAAAGCGAACCCCAACTACGGGATCACGATCCGGCCTGCGGACATCATGAACGATGCCCTGCAGGCCCAAAACGACCCGCAGCAGCGAAAGGATTTCTTTGCAAAGTCGCTAAACCGCTTCACGGCGGCGCTCAAGGCGTACTTTGACGTGGAGGAGTTCCGACGTAGCAACAGGCGGGCGGAGGAAGCGCTGGGGATCAAACCGGAATGGCCGACGGAGAGAAAAATGCGGGCGTTGGCAGCACTGCGCGCGGACTGGTACGGCGGCACAGACCTGTCAAAGTTGCACGACCTGACGGCGGCGGCACTGGTGGGACACTATAACGGGATCGATATCATCATCACCCATGCATGGTTCCCCATCGTAGCGGCGACTAAAAAAGCGGACGAGGACAATATTCCCCTGTTCGGCTGGCGGGACGATGGCTGGCTGGATATGTGCAACGCGCCGACCAACGACGCGACGACCGTCGTAAACTGGTACAAGGCCCGGAAAAAGGATGGATTCAAGATCCGTCAAGTCGGACACGATCGAAAGTTCTGCCGCGAATATTTCCTAGAAATGAAACGGGCGGGCTTCCGAATTGTCGATCAGCCGCAGTACTTTTACAAAAAGAGCGAAGGCTTCCGACACATCGAAAGTCAGGTGAAGAATAATCACCTGTATTACCTAGGAAGCGAGGCCTACGAGTACTGTGTGCAAAACGTCCGGGCCATCGAAAAAACGGACGACATGATCCAATACGAGAAGATCCAGCCACAGCACAGGATCGACCTGTTTGACGCGTCGGTCTTTGCGGTGATACGGATGCTGGAAGACATGGAGAGGATAAGCGATGCAAAAAGCTGGCTGGATGAGTAAATGGTTTCCCACCGGGCGAAGCAGAGACAAGCCCGGAAAATTGAAAAGGTCTGGGGTGCTTTGCTCGCCGGACGTGTGGACGATCCTGTGCGGGGACGGCTACAAGCCGGTCACCTCCTGCCCGGAGGTGCAGATGTGCGCCGGTGTGTATGCTGACCTGATCTCCTGCATGACGATCCATCTAATGCAGAATACGGATCAGGGCGACGTGCGGATCAAAAACGAACTTGCCAAAAAGCTCGACATATCGCCAAACAAGGACATGACGCGGAGTACGTTCATGTCCTTACTGGTTTCTACGCTGATTCTGCACGGAAATCAGGTGACGATTCCTCGGTACAACGGCGAGCTGTTGGAGGAGCTACAGCCCGTCAAACCGTCCATGGTGAGCTTTCGACAGGACGGGGAGAACTATCGAGTGTACGCAGGAGGCCGGAAATACAGCCCGGACGAAGTGCTGCACTTCCTGATCCGTCCAGACCCGGAACAGCCGTGGCAGGGACAGGGGTTTCAAGTTGCGCTCGCAGACGTGGTGCGAAGCCTACGGCAAACCAACGCGACCAAAGAGGCAATTATGAAAAGCCCTGCGCCGTCCATCATCGTAAAGGTGGACGGACTGACGGAGGAGTTTGCAAGCAAAGAGGGGCGGAGGAAACTCCGGGAGCAATATCTGGATGCCAGCGAGACAGGACAGCCGTGGATGATCCCGTCGGAGGCGTTCAGCGTGGAGCAGGTAAAACCCCTGACGCTCAACGATCTGGCGATCGAAAAAAGCCTAGAGCTAGACAAAAAGGCGGTGGCGGCCATGATGGGCGTTCCGTCTTTCTTGGTTGGCGTAGGCGAGTTCAAGCGGGAGGAGTTCAACTGGTTCGTGTCCACCCGGGTCATGGCAGTGGCGAAAAGCATAGAGCAGGAATTGACAAAAAAGCTCCTGTATTCGCCGGATCTGTACTGGCGGTTTAACCATCGAAGCCTGCTCAATTACGACATCGGCGAGCTGGTCAACGCGGGCAAAGAAATGGTCGACCGCATGGCGCTGCGGCGGAATGAGTGGCGCGACTGGCTGGGCTTTGCACCGGATCCTGATATGGACGAGCTGCTGGCGCTGGAAAACTACATCCCGGCGGATCGGCTGGGAGATCAAGGGAAACTGGTGGGAGGAGGTGAGAGCGATGAGGAGTGAACGGCAGACCCGCGGCGGCGCGACACGTTTTGAGACGCGGGAAGAAAACGGCAAAAAGAAAATCGAGGGTTACTTTGCCGTGTTCGATAGCAATTATGAAATCTTTGACGGAGCAACGGAAAGCATCGACCGCCACGCCTTTGACGGGGCGCTGGACGGTGACATCCGGGCTCTGATCGACCATGAGACGCGCTTGGTGCTGGGCCGCACGACGGCTGGCACTATGACGCTGCGGGTGGACGAACACGGCCTGTGGGGCAGCATCGAGATCAACGAGCAGGACAGCGACGCGATGAACCTGTATGCGCGGGTGCAGCGGGGCGACGTGAGCCAGTGCTCCTTCGGGTTCGACATCCTCCAAGAGCGGACGGACGTCGATCCGGGGACTGGGGCCGTCCATTGGACGATCGAGCGCGTAAAGCTCTATGAGGTGTCCTGCGTGACGTTCCCGGCGTACAAGGAGACCGCCATTTCCGCCCGGGCGGCGGAATATCAGGAAATCCAAAAAAGGCAGATTGAGCTCTGGAAAGAGCGGATGAAAGCGAGGCTGAAAAAAGAATGGCATTGAGACAGGTCATCCTCGGCAAAAAGATCGGGGATCTGAACAAGGAACTGGCGGCGGAGGAAACCAAAGAGGCCGAACTGCGGGAGCGCAGGGCCGAAATGGAGCGCCGCGAGGCGGAACTGACGGAAGCGGTGGAGGAAGTCACCGAGGAAACCAGCCCGGAAGACAAGGAAGCGCTGGACGGCGAACTCGCCAAGTACGAGGAGGACGACAAGGCGCTGGCAGCGGAGGAAGAAGAACACGAGACCAAGCGACAGGCCATCAAGGCCCAGATCGCGGAGCTGGAAAAGGAGCTGGAAGAAATCAACGAGCGCAGCGCCTCCACCGGCAAAAAGGCGGAAGACCGCAAAGAAAGGAAGGCTGAAAGACCTATGGAGAATCGGAAATTCTTTGGCATGGACGTACAGGAGAGAGACGCATTTTTCGCGCGGGAGGATGTGAAGGGCTTCCTGCGGACGCTGCGCGAAATGGGCCGCGAAAAGCGGAGCATTACCGGCGGCGATCTGACCATCCCCGACGTGATGCTGGGCATTATCCGCCAGCAGACCGCTGAGAACAGCAAGCTGCTGAAACACGTGACTGTGCGTCAGGTTCCCGGCACTAGCCGGATGCTGGTGGCGGGCGCTATCCCGGAGGCCGTATGGACGGAGATGTGCGCCAAGCTCAACGAGCTTGCTCTGAGCTTTACCAATGTGGAGATGGACGGCTACAAGGTGGGCGGCTTCATCCCCGTATGCAACGCCCTGCTTGAGGACAGCGATATCGCGCTGGCGACCGAGGTACTGACCGCCATTGGCCGAGCTATCGGCCTTGCGCTGGATAAGGCTATCCTGTACGGCACGGGCACCAAGATGCCGCTTGGTATCGTGACCCGTCTGGCCCAGAGCAGCGAGCCGAGCGGCTACTCCACCAACGAGCGCGCTTGGGCCGATCTGCACACAAGCCACCTCAAGGCCATCACCAACAAGACCGGCGTGGAACTGTTCAAGGAGATCGCGACGATCAGCGGCGCGACCAGAAACGATTACGCCAGCGGCGCGAAGTTCTGGACCATGAACGAGGCGACCAAACTCAAGCTGACCGTGGAGGCCATGAGCCTCAACAGCGCCGGTGCGCTGGTAACGGGTATGCAGGACGTGATGCCGGTCATCGGCGGCACGATCGAGACCCTCAACTTCATCCCAGACAACCAGATCATCGGCGGCTACGGCGAACTGTACGTGCTGGCCGAGCGTGCGGGCGTAAAGCTGGCAACCAGTGAGCACTGCCTTTTCATTGAGGATCAGACCGTATTCAAGGGAACTGCCCGCTACGACGGCAAGCCCGTGATCGCGGAGGGCTTCGTCGGCATCGGCATTGCCGGTACTGCGCCGGACGCTGACGACGTGACCTTTGCCAGCGATACCGCAAACCCTTGAGTGCGGCCCTGCAAAAGCTGGAAGTAGGGTCGCTGAGCCTGTCTCCCAAATTTAGCCCGGAGACGCTGGAATACACCAGCACCACCACAGGAGCGTCCGCCAAAGTGACCGCCACGGCGGCCAAAGCTGGCGCGAAGATCGAGATCAAAAACGGCGCTACGGCGGTGACCAACGGAGGCTCTGCCACGTGGGCGACCGGCGCTAACGTGCTGACGATCAAGGTGACCTACGGTACGACCGTGCGAACCTACAAGGTGACGGTCACTAAGAGCTAAGAGACGGGAGCGGGCGTGATTCGCGCCTGCTCCCCTATTCCCAGAAAGGAGGGCGCACATGGACAAAACGACGGTGCTGTCGCTGGTCAAATCCCGTCTAAACCGCTTACAGAGCGATACCAGTATGGACGAATACATGCTGGTGCTGATCGACGCGGCGGAGGAAGAACTCAAGCGGACGGGAATCACCATCCGGGAGGGAAGCGCCGACGACGCGTTCCTCCTGACGAATCTGGCCGTGTGGCGATACCAGAACAGGGACAGCGCGGGGGCCATGCCTCCGTGGCTGGCCCAATACCGGCGGGAGCGCTGGCTGGCGGAAAGGGCGGTGCATGAGGATGCTCCTTGATAGTGGTATCTGCACTGTGTTTCAGCGGGAGGACGTATCAGAGGGCGGCGGAATGCCGAAGTACGAATACACCGTACTGACTAAGAGCTGGTATGGCGAGCTGGACTTTGAGACCGTGCCCGTAAACCCCAACGGCAAACGAGAGGACACTGAGGCCAGCTCAAGGATCCGAATCTACCAAAACCGCCAGATCGACAACCACACGGTGGTAGTGCTGGCAGACGTGGGCGCACTGCCGAAAACCGGCGTGCGCTACGACGTGACGCGGGCCTATCACGGCCACGACGACGATAACGGCCAGCCCATTACCGACCTGACGTTAAAGGCGGTGGAAGCATGACACTGCCGGAGTTTGGGCGGCTGCTGGCGACGGTAGACCCGGACGTTAAGCACCACGTCAGCGCCAAGCGCGGGAACTATACCACGTGGGCCGAGTATGAGCGCATCGACGCTTCGGCGGATGGTATCAATCAAGGCGGATGGAAAGTACAGGTGGAGCGATACACGCGGGACGAGTACGACGAGATCGCGGCGGCGCTCTATGACCTGCTACAGCACCGGGACAACGTGGCCGTGGAGTACCTGATGGACAGTGAGGGCGACGGCGAGGATCTGGTCATCCGGCACCTGTTCGATTGTGAGGTGTGGTGAGATGGCTAATTTCCATGTGCAGGGGGTAGACGGCCTTGCCAAAGGTCTAAAGCTATTAGGCCAAGAGACAGGCCCAATGGCGGAAGATATGCTAAGAGCGGGAGCCGTAATCATGATCGGGACGTGGAATCAGGTCATTATCGCCAGAGGCCATGTGGACACGGGAGCCATGCTTAAAGGCGTAAAAGCAACAAAAATCAAGAAAAACAAAGACGGGGATCTTGAAATCCAAGTTTACCCTCAAGGGAAGGGCAAGGACGGAACGAGAAACGCGGAAAAAGCCTTTCTGCTGCATTACGGCTGGAAAAGCAATGCGGCTACAAAAGGGCCATGGGTCGGAGATCACTTTGTGAACGAGATCGAAGACCAAGGAACACCAAAGGCGATAGAAGCCATGGAATTTATCATGAACAAACAGATTGAAAGGAGTGGACTCTAAATGGCATTTGTGGGTATGAAGCACGTTGTAGCCGCCCCGATCAAAACGGAAGTAGCCGGTCAGGCTGTGACCTACGACACGGGCGTGGAGATCGGCGCGGCGATCAGTGCGACGGTGACCATCAACCGCAACACCGAGGGCCTGTATGCTAACGACGCGCTCAAGGAGAGCGACAACAGCATCACGGGCGGAACCATTGACCTCAACATTGACGATATCAGCGACGACGCGGCGGAAAAAATTCTGGGGGTCAAAAAGACAGCAGGAGAAAGCCAAACTCCGACGGTCTTCCATGAGACGGGCGAGGCTGCGCCATATGTGGGCCTTGGCTACTACCGGGTGCGGCGGCTCAACGGCGTTGAGAGCTATCGGACGTACTGGTATCACAAGACCCAGCTTTCCATGGCCAACGAGACGGCCAACACCAAGGCGGGGAGCATCACGTGGCAGACTCCTACCCTCAACGGAAACATCATGGCCGTGGTCAACGATTCCACCGGCAAAAGCAAGTTCCGGGACTACGCCGATTTTACGGAGGAGTCCAAGGCGATCGCGTGGCTGGACACCAAGGCCAACGTGGCGGGGGCGTAAGCATGGCCGAGCTGAAAATGAAAGCGGCGGGGCGAGAGCTGCATTTTGCCTTTGATCTACAGGCGTGGTTCGACGTGGAGGCGGCCTTCGGGAGCCTGAGCGAGATGAACCGGCGGCTGGAAGAAAACGAGCGGCCCATGGAGGTCAGTATGGAGCTGGCGGCCATCACGGCCACTGCGGGAGACCGGGGGAGCGAACCTGTGACGGTGGACTGGCTGCGGGAGCACCTGACCCCCAAACAGGCCAGCAAGGCCGCCATGCTGGCGAAAACGGCCTTTGTGGAAGGAATGACCCGCGACGAAGACGAGCCGGAGGGCGCTACGGACGCGGTGCTGGAAGAGCTCGAAAAAAAAACGAACGCCGAAGCCTGAAAGCAATCAGATTTTTGGGCTACGGGCTGACGGCGGGGCTCAGTCGGGCGGAGGCGCTCACCACCCCGCCGTCGGTGATCATGGAGCTATATTTGCAGCGGCGGGATTATGACGACCAGCTGCACGGAATCAAAAGAAAGCGCCTTGCGGATTGGAGTGACGAGTAATGGCGGTGCGGGAGATCAAGACAAGCATTGCACTGGACGGCGAGCAAGAATTTAAGCAGGCGCTGGCGGACGCGAGCCGAAATCTGCGCGTTATGGACGCAGACCTGAAAGCGGCTGCGACAGAATTTAAGTTTACAGGCGACGCACAGCAATACTACACGGAGAAAAGCCGGAACCTGAAAGAACAGATCGCCCAGCAGGAGCAGGTCGTAGACATGCTGGTCAACGCGGTGCGAAAAAGCGCCGCCGCCTTCGGGGAAAGCGACGCAAAAACGGACGGGTGGCGCATCAAGTTGAGCAATGCCACCGCCAAACTGATGACCATGAAAAAAAGCCTCCAAGACACGGACAAGGAGGCGGAGGAGTTTGGGCGGGACAGTAAGCGTGTCGGGAAACAGATCGAGGACGGGATCGGAGACGGCGCGGAGGAAGCCAACAAGAGCGTTAAAGACCTGATTGAGAGTATGCAGCAGGACATCGGAAGTATCAAGGGGAGCGTAGGCTTTCAGATGGCTGCTACAGTGACGCAAACCATCACAAGCGCCGTACAGGGCGTGACCGACTTTGTGGAAAGTAACCGAGACTACCGCCGCGCCATGGAGCAGTTCGAGACGGCGGCGGAGGCGGGAAACCACAACAAAGATGCCATGAAGGAGATGCTGTTCTCGTTGGCGGCATTTACGGGCGACTTTGACGGTGCGAAAGAGGCCATGAGCAACCTGATGCAAACGGGCCTCACAGAACAGTGGATGGGAACGGCAGCGGATATATTCTCTTACGCGTCGTTGATGTTCCAAGATACATTGAAGCTGGAAAACATGTCCGAGAGCTTTCAGGAGACCGTGAAGACAGGGAAACCGACGGGCGCGTTCGGGGAGTTTGTCGAACGTATGGGCGGAAGCGTCGAAGAACTCGAAAAAGTAATGGGAGATGCGGGAACGACGGAGGCCAAGGCCATTGCGGCTCTGACATATGCGTCACCGAAGGGATATAAAGCTAATCTGGATAAATACAACGAAAAGACCAAGAACATACAAGCGGCTGCGAAAGCACAAATGGAATTAGCGGATGCTTGGGCTGATGTAGCCGAAACATTAGAGCCATTAACAACAAGCATCACCATGCTACTGACGAAAGTTGTTGAGGGACTGGGAGCAGCCGTTCGGCTGCTGATGGGTGATGTAAAAGGATACGCGGAAGAACTGGGAATGACAGAAGAAGAATTCAGGCTAGAAACGACCAAAAAAACGGGGAACGCTGGCTGGCAAAACGACGGGAAAACCTTTCGCTTCGACGAAGTGGGAGATGCCCTGAAAAATATAGCTATCGGCATTTTTGGCGGAGGAGAAAGCACGGGCGCTAAAGACGCGGGCGAAGCCGCCGGTCAGGAATACGCAACCGCATTAGCGGACGCGGCCTCGAGCGCGCTGCTGGACGACGAGAGCCTACAAAACGCCATTGACCTGCTGACGAGCGGATGGACGCTGGGCGGAGAGGACGAGGCCGCGAACCGGCTGGAACAGCTGGGGCTGACGGACGAGCAGAAACAACAGGTCATCGACGAGATGGGAAAACTGGGGATGGACATGATCGACAGTCTGGACACGTCGCTGACAGACGGGATGGGTGCTGCCGGGGCGAATGCCGCCGTGGCGGGACAGAACGTGGGGATCAGCGCCCAAAACGGGCTGAGTAAGGGATTCGCGGCGGCGTATATTACGACGGTGGACTGGGTCAACCGTATCAACGCGGCGGCGGCCAGTCTCGGGAGCGGACTGGGGGCCGTGCCCACGTACGGCCTGAGTAACGGCGGATACTTCGGCGGGACGCTGGGGCGGAACCGGCTGAGCGTGACAGTCCCGCTGAATATCAACGGGCGCGAGGTGGCGAGGGCCATAACCGGCGATGTAAGCGCCAGACAGGGCCAACAGTCGAGCCGCGCGTCTCGGCTGCCGTAAGGAGGGAGCGAGATGAGGTTTAACGGCGTGGACGTGCGGGACATCCACCCGCGGATCAGTATCAGTAAGGAGATCCCGCCGGGATGCCCGGAGCGGACGGTGGAGACCGTCCAAGGCTGGGACGGCGAGACCTTCGCGGCGGTGCGAACGGAACAAGGGGAGTATGTGGCGCGGATCAATATCGCCTGTCGGACGCGGGACGAAGCGTGGGAGGCCCGGACGCGGCTGGCCCGGTGGGCGGCCAGCTCCGGGGACAGCGTGGGAGAGCTGGAGCCGACCAACTGGCCGGGGAAGGCCTACGAGGCGGTGCTGGGAAGTATCTCCGCGCCGGAGTTTACCTTCGGCTTTGCCACGGTGGACGTGACGTTCATCCTCCCCCGCCCCTATGCCCATGACACCTATATCAGCCGAGCCAGCGGGACGGGCGGCGCGGAAATGGCCGTCAGCGGGGACGGCGTATGCCGCCCCACCATCCGCCAGACCCTCGCGGCGAAAAGTGACGGGCTGGTGTGGAAGCTGGACGGGAAAGCCTTTCTGACGCTGGTGGGGACGATCACGGCGGGGGCGGTGGTGGAGATGGACACCAAGGCCGGGAGCCTGACTGTCAACGGATCCCATGCGGAGAGCCTGATCGACTATACGGCCAGTCTGTGGCGGCCCGGCTTTACACCGGGGGTACACAAGATCACCAGCACGGACAAGGGCCAGATGGAAGCGAGTTGGCGGAACGAATGGATGTAGTGTATATCTTCGACGCGGCGCGGCGGGTGCGGAAGGTGCTGCCCGGCGGCGTGAGCGAGCTAGTCCACAAGGAGGCGGACTACGAACTGGAAGCCGAGGTCACCATGGGCGCGGGCGTGCGTCCGGGGGAATTTCTCGGCTTCCGCTGCGTGGACGGTCGCTTCCGGCTGTTTGAGGTGGACGAGACGGAGGAGGACGACCTGCTGGCCGTGACGCGGATCACCGCCACGGACGCGGCGGCGGCGGAGCTGACGGAAAAGGTGATCGAACACGTGGAGCTGACGGACAGCGCCCCGGCGGACGGTGCGGCGGCGCTGCTGGCGGGGACAGCGTGGGAGATCCGGGCCACCGCTGCCGGGAAGCGGAAAGCCACGCTGACGGTGTACTACCAGACGGCGTGGGAGGCGCTGCGGGACATGGCGACGGCGTGCGCGGTGCGGATCGTGTCCTACTACGAGTTCAGCGGCGGAGCCATCACGGCCCGCTGCATTGACCTACAGGAGATGGAGCCCATCTTCCGGGGCCGTATCTTCGACAGCGCCACCGACGCGGGGAGCGTGTATCTGACCCGGACGGGGAGCCCATGCACGGTGGCCTACGGCGTGGGTAAGGCCACCGGCGAAGGAAACGACCCTACACGACTGACCATTGCGGGCGTGACGTGGAGCAAGGCGGGCGGAGATCCGGCGGACAAACCGTCCGGCCAGACGTGGATCGCCGACGAGGCCGCGCTGGCCAAGTACGGGCGGAAAGAAATGGTCTTCAGCGACCAACAGATCACCGACGCGGGCGAGCTGCTGGAAAAGACATGGGAGGCGCTGGAAGCCCAGCGAGAACCCATCATCGGCGGGACGGCCACCGTCCAAGATATGGAAATGCTGCCCGGCCAGAGCCACCGTAAGATCCGGCTCTACGATCTGGTGGCGGTCATCACCCGACAGGGGGAGACCTTTACCAGCCAAGTGGTGGACATCGAGCGCGACTACGTCCGCCCGGAGGAGACCAAGATCAAGCTGGGCGCGGAGAAGGACGAGTGGAAAAAGAGCCTGACAAAACAGATCGCCAGCATCAAGAGCGACCTTGCCAAGGCCCGGGGCGGCGCTGGCCGGGCCGGGAACAGCGCCGAAAAGAATAAGGAGCTGATCGTGGAGAACATGGACTTGATCCGCCTCCACACCATCGCCATAAACGAACAGGCCAACAAGATCAGCGAGACGGAGATCAAGCTGGAAAAGGCCACGGTGCGGATCACGGCCAACGAAAAGATACTAGCCAGCCAAGGCGACCGCCTGAGCAGCACGGAGATCCTGCTCAATGGCTCGGATACCACCATCGGCCTTGTGGCCAAGGTGGAAACCAACAGCGAGGCGATCTCGTCCGCCAACATCCGCATAGACGGTCAGGCCGCCGAAATCCAGCTGAAAGTCTCCAAAAACGGCGTGATCTCCTCCATCAACCAGACCAGCGAAAGCATCACCATCAGCGCCAACAAGGTCAACCTCAAGGGATACGTGACGGCCAGCGACCTGAGCGCGGAAGTGGCCAACATCAACAAGTTTTTCGCGGGAACGGCTCAAGCCCAGCGGATGGACATCAACAATCTGACCGCACAGACCTTTCAGGCGACAAACGTGTCGCTTATCAACTACGACTGCGGATGGAAAACCAAGACCTTTGTGACCGGCGTATCGTTCCCCCGCTACGTGGAGGGAACGATCTACTACAAAGACCAGAGCGGGAAAAATGCCCACATGACCGTACTCACACCCAAAAAGAACTCCAACGGGAGCGTATCATCCAAGGAAGTTGTGTATCTAGGGAGGGCCATAGACGACTAATGAAAGAGATCATTGAGAACGTCATTCAAGCGTTGAACAAGGTGGACACTCATGGGGAAAACAGTCTCAACTACCTGCTGGCCAGCATCCAGACATTGCGGGAGCTGCTGAAAACCATAACGGAGGAGAGCCGAAATGAAAATCAAGACGAGTAAGGGACACGAATATGAAGCGGCCTATCTGGGCGGGCCGACACAGCTCGGAGACCTCGTGATGCTCCAATACGCGGACGGGCGGCGGCTGCCGGAGATCGCCGCGGAGTTTGACGGGCTGGACTGGCTGGAGCGGATCGACGAGAATCAGGGCGACAAGCAATTCGCGGGCTACTCCCGGCTAAACGGGATCAGCCGAAACGGCGGGAACGTGCTGGTCGAGCTGGCGAAGGAGGGATAAGACATGGCGGAGAGCGTTGCGCGGATAGCACGGTATGAGATCGAGCTGAACGATCCGCTGGTCAATCTCAATGTTCCGGGGCTGCTCGTCCAGAACGACAAGCTGGCGGACACGGTGGTGCTGGCCGTCACCAAGGGCGGACAGGCTGCGACCCTGATCGGGGCGACGGCCTTCGGCGAGTTTGAGCGCCCCGTGGACGGGGCGAAGATCCGCTGCGCCGGGACGGTCAGCGGCGGGACGATCACCATCCCCCTGCTGGATCAGTGCTACAAGTACGCCGGGAGCTTCGTTCTCATCATCCGCTGTAACGACGGGAGCAGGGAGCGGAGCCTGATGCGGCTGTCCGGCTATGTGGAGCGGGGCGGCGACGGCGTTATCATCGACCCCAGCGGCAGCATTCCCAGCTACGGCGATCTGGAACAGGCCATTGCCAACTGTAACGCTGCGGCGGCTGCGGCCACGGAGGCGAAAAATGAACTCCTACAGGCCAAGGCGGACGGCGAGTTCACCGGCCCTCAAGGGCCTCAAGGCCCCACCGGCCCACAGGGAGCGACCGGCCCACAGGGAGCGACGGGCGCGACCCCTAACCTCACCATGGGGACGGTGACCACCGGCGCGCCGGGGACACAGGCCAGCGCCAGCTTCAGCGGGACGGCGGAGGAGCCGGTGCTGAATCTGGTGATTCCACGGGGCGACACGGGCGCGGCGGACGGTGTGGACTACTACGAGGGTACGCCGGAGGCGCTGGGGACAGCGTCGCCCGGTACGGCCAACGGACTGTCGCGCGGTAACCACGTCCACCCCATGCCGACGGCGGATCAGATCCCGGTCGCGTCCGGGGAGAGTCAGACAGTGGGAGCCAGCCTGACGAGCCTCAAAGATACCGTGGCCGCCAAGGTAGCCACGGTGAATGAAAAAAGCCCGGAGAACGGCGCGGTCACGTTGGGCGCGGCGGATATCGCCGCTGCGGACGGAGAGACGGTACAGGCCAAGCTGGCGGCGCTGGAGGCGCGGCCACAGGGCGGAGCCACCGAACATACCGCCACCCTGACGGCGGTGGGCTGGACGGGCGACAGCGCCCCATACACCCAGACCGTGACCGTGACGGGGCTGGCGGCGGACGCTCACCTGATCGTGGGCCTCGCGCCGACGGTGACGGCGGAGGAGATGGAAGCGGCTGCCGCCGCCATGCTGCTGGCCACGGCTCAGGCGGCGGGAAGTATCACCATCAGCGCCTTTGGCGACAAGCCGGAGGCGGCGCTGCCGATCCTCATCATGGAGGTGGGATGACATGGGTATAATCAGCCACTTCCCCGGCGGGAGCGCCGGGGGCGGAACAGGAATGCCGGAGTACACGTACACAGGTAACGCCTCCTTGATCGACGACGGAGGCGGAAACTGGCGGATCAAGTTTCTGACCAGCGGCGTATTGAAATTTACCAAACTGGGGAACGCCCAAAACGGCGTTGACCTGTTTCTGGTGGGCGGAGGCGGAGGGACATTCGGCTCCTCGGACGCTGCCGGAAGCGGCGGCGGGGGTGGCGGATACGTACTGACCAAAGAGGCCATGTCCGTCGTCAAGGGTCAGAGCTACGACATCATCATCGCCGCGGGCGGGGCCAACGACGGAAGCAACGGCGGAACGACATCTGCTCTCGGCCAGACCGCCGCGGGCGGAAAGGGAACCAAGACCACCAGCGGCGGCGACGGCGCTTCAGGAGGCGGTGCGATCTACGGTAAGGGCGGATCGGACGGCGGGAACGGCGAAAAACAGGGCTGGGGCAACTACGGTACAGGTAGCGGGACGACCACGCGGGAGTTCGGAGAGACCGGCGGCGCTCTGTACGCTGGCGGTGGCGGAGGCGCTACCGGAACCGATACCGTCATGGCCGGAGGAGACGGCGGAGGTGGGAACGGCGCGGCCAAAAAAGGAGCCGGGCCGGAAGCGGGCGAAACCAACACCGGCGGCGGCGCGGGCGGCGGAAAATCAAACGTCGCGGGCGCTGCGGGCGGCTCGGGGATCGTCATCATCCGAAACCACAGGGGGTGAAAAAATGAACTATGCATTGATTGAAAACGGAGTCGTGACCAACATTATCTGGCTCTACTCGGCCAATGCATCGGACTTTCCGGACGCCGTGCCATGCGGAGACTTGCCCGTGGCCATCGGCGACACCTACGACGGGTCGGACTTCTACCGGGGCGGGGAAAAGCTGGTAAGTCCCCTTGCGGCGGCACAGGCGGAAGCCCAGACCCTCAAGGAAGACCTGCCCATGCTGAAAGCCCAGATCAAGGCCATCAGCGACCGAAACGATTTCATCGAGGACTGTATCGCCGAAATGGCGACGGTGGTGTACGCGGATGAAACAGCTAAGTAAGGCGAAAACGGCGCTTGCGCTGTTCGCGATAAAAATCATCTTTGGAAAGGAATGGTGTATCATGATGGCTATGTTCTTTGCGCAGCGGGTAATTCTGGGGAAGACCACGTTTGAACAGGTGCCCAAGGCCCTGAAGAAGGGCGTTGCGGAAGTGCTGATCGACAGCGGCCTGCCGGAGCTGGTGCCGACGGAGTACGGCGGCACGGCGGACGCGGAATGACCTGAACAGGCGGGGGCGGGAAAACCGCCCCCTGCCGAATGGAAAGGAGTAAACCATGATCGGCTTTGTGGTCGGCTTTGTGGTCGGCGGGATCGTCGGATTTGCGGTGGCCGCGCTGCTGGCGGCGGGAAGGAGCGAGCTATGACCGGCGAGAGAGCCGCTGCCTTCGCCCGGTCGAAGATCGGACAGGGGTATATCTACGGGGCCAGAGGACAGACCTGCTCGGCGGCATTCCGGCGGCAGCAGGCCCAGCAGTATCCCGATCAGGCCCAGAACATCCTCGTCACCGGGGCCAAGTGGGACGGGCGGCCCGTGTGGGACTGCGCCCAGCTGACCCGCTTTGCCGCCAAGGCTGCGGGGGTGGAGCTGCCCAGCGGGGCCACAAGCCAGTGGCGGAAAAGCCCGTGGAAGCGGAAAGGAACCATCGACACCATGCCGGAGGGCGAAGTGGTCTACCTGTACCGGCAGAAAGGCTCCATCATGCAGCATACCGGCCTTGCGCTGGGGGACGGCACCTGCGTCCATGCCCGGGGCACGGCCTACGGCGTGGTGCATCAGCCGGTCAGGGATTACCCTTGGACGCACTGGGCCAGCCCGTGGGAGGCGGAAAGCGTTCCCGAGCCGGTGGAACCAATCGAACCCATGACGGAGGCCACCGTGTACGCGGAAAACGGTCTGCCGGTGAAGTTGAGGAACAAGCCAAGTCAGGGAGAGAACCTGTACTGGCACGTGCGGAGCGACACACCTGTTACTATCCGCCAGCCGGGCGAAGAATGGTCACAGATCACGGCGCTATGCACCGACGGTATCCGGCGTACCGGCTGGATGATGTCGCGATTTTTGGTAAAAAGATGAAACTTTGTGCCATTAAATCAAAAAAATATGAAACTTAATGCCGGAAAGGAGGTGAAAACGAAATGACTACCAGCGAAATCATCTCCTTTGCGGCCATGATCGTCGCCCTGCTGATGCTGATCCTCACAGGCCGCCGGGACACGAGGGGCGGAGCGTCCGAGCAGGGCGAGGTCAAGAGCACCCTCCGGGGTATCGCTAACGGAGTGGACGACATCCGCGTGGAGCAGCGAGCCATGCGAAACGATATCGTCAATCTCTCCGTCCGGGTGGGAAAGGTGGAAGAAAGCGCGAAATCCGCCCACCACAGGATCGACGCGCATGAAACAAGGCTGAACAAGTTGGAAAGCGAGGAACCTAAAAAATGAGGAAGATCATGGTATGGTTGCTGGCACTGCTGCTCCTGCTCACGCCCGTCTGGGCGCTGGCGGAGGAAAGCATCCTGAAACAGGTGGACTGGACGCAGGTGGTCGTCTCCATCATCGGCGCGCTGGCGGCGGCTATGTCCGCCCTGCTGGCGCGGGTATGGACGCGCTACGTGCGCCCATGGCTGGAAAAGCGGGATATGATCGACGCGGCGAAGATCGCCGTGGAAGCCGCGGAAGCCATGCTGGGCCGGTATCTGGGGGAAGACAAATGGGCATATGCGTTGAACAGAATGAAAGATATGGGATTTAGCATCGAATCGGAGGTCGTGCTGGACGCGCTGAAAGCCGCATGGAAACAGCTCGATTTGAAGCAGCTCGCCTCCGGGGAGAAGACGAAACCGCCTGAAGAATCCTCCGCTGCCGATCCTGCCGAGGTCGCGGAGGGCTAACCCATGGAGCACGGGCGGCAGGATTACGAGAGGGTCATTGATCTGTGGGTGCGCAGTGAGCGCGACCGCAGAGCGCTGAAACGTAAATACCTCGACGGCATCTGCTATGAGCAGATCGCCGACGAGCTCGGGATCAGCCCTAGAACCGTGCAAAACATCGTCAACAGGTGGCGGGGAACAGTAGAACGCCACCTGTAAAAACCAACGCCGGGGATCATTCCCCGGCGTTTTTTTGCTGCATTAATTCGTCCATCTGACACCCAAGCGTCTGCGCCATCAGGCTCAGCGCGTGGGAGGACGGAGAACAAAACCCGTGCTCCCAGCGGGAAATTGCCAGCGGCTTGCATCCGACTGCTTCCGCCAGCTGGGCTTGGGTCAGCCCGGCGGCGATCCGGGCGGCGGCGATGGGACTTTGTGCGCCACGGGCGCGGGGACTAGTTCTGGCCATAGGGTTCCTCCTTTTTTTGCTTTGCGCGGCGATTGCGGTAGTAGAGCCTGTTGTATGCATTATCATATAGACCGGCACAAACATCATGCCACTGCCCGCTGCTCATTGCCGATAATACGGCGGATGGGTCAACATTGGGGAGTACCGTCCAGCCGCGGAAGGCTTGAGCCGTAGAGAGCGCGCTGGCGGCAGAATTGACGTTGGGAAACTCCTCCGGGTGCTCCCGGAGAAACTGCCGAACGTTGGTGACCTCATAAATCTGGCCGTCCGGCGAGCGGAGGCGGAAGAACTTGCGGATCCTTGAGGGGGTAGGGTACTCTACATGGCCGTCCAACGTCTCCCGGGAAACCACCTGCCACCCGGCAGTGCCGCCGTTTTTGTAAAGGAGCAGGATCGCGGTCTTGGGCTTGGGAAAATAACCCGGATGATCGTCCATAAACGCCTGAAGGTTGTCCGTCTTGTAGTACTCGCCTTTTGGGGAGCGGAGCACCCAACGCCTGTATTGAGGTTTAGCCTTGGCGGGATCATTTTTTCGCTCCGCTTCCGCTTTCCGCCGACATTCCATCGAGCAATAAAGGCGCTGGTGTTTATTGAGCTCACAGCCGCATACCTCACATACACGGACGCGGCTTTCGACGGCTTTTTTGTAGACTTCCGCCCGGATGGGTCTGCGCCTTTCGTTGATCGCGTCTTTGTGCTGATGGTAGCGCCGGAGAGCGTCCTCCTTCCAGATCTCCTTAGCACAGGCGGGACAGTAACGCTGGAGGCCTCCATCCACGATATACTCCGCGCCACAGCGCTCACAGCGCGACACGCTGCCGATCTGCCGCGCGTGCCCTGCCTTTCGGCGTTGATAATGCTCCGCATTATGCTTGCGGTCGGCTTCCGCCTGACACTCCGGGCAGCGGTAGGAGCGCGGGTAGCCGTAAAAGGTGGAGCCACAGTCGGCGCATACTTTCGGCTTCGGCTGCTGGTGGTTGCCGGGAAGCTTCCCCAGCTGGGCCCGCGCGGCCTTCTCGCGCTGGCCCAGCGCGACCTGCCGACAATGCGGCGAACAGTAAAAGCGGTGGCGGCCGGTGAGCTCCCGGCCGCACACTTCACAGGTTCTCATTTTATGCCCGTGTGCCTTCCCGGACGATGATCTCATCCTGACAATAATCATCATCCGTGGTACACACGGCGATGCGGACTTCCAGCCCGTCGTTCTCGGGTTTCTTGGCCTCCTGCCGGGCCATGCGGAGCGCCTCGCGCTTCACGGTGCTGCCGTTATCGGAGGCGTAGTTGCTGCCGACCTGTACCGCGTACCAATTCCTGCTCATCGTTTTATCTCCCATGCCCGGCGGCTTGTTCCGCCCGCGGCTCCTTCTTGATTACGATATTATTATATATCAAAAATGATAAATAGTCAAGGAGAAAATCGAAATTTCTTAGACTTTTTTTGAATCGAGGAGCCGGTTGATCTCCGACAGCCGCTCATATAACCTGCGTTTTTCCGCCACCAGCGCCGCCCGGTCGAGTTTCTGGAGATCATTCGCGGGCTCCGGCTCCTGCCGGGACTCCTGGGGTTGCTCCGGCGACTGCTCACGCCGGTAGGTAATCTTGTACTCGTCGGCGTTGCTGCGGATGAGCCGCTGGGCCTTTTTGAGGGGGACGCGGTACAGCTCCACAACGCATCCAGCCGGGATGATGGTCATCCAGTTCATGTGGCTGCCACCGCTCCGGGGCTGACCACAGGTAAAGGCCACGCCGGGGCCGATCATCGCCCCGCTGTCGCGCCCTGTGGCTTTGGCTATCGTCAGGCCGCTAAGGGAGATCGCTCCCCGAACGGCGGAGACGTTGTGGAGGTATTCCACGACCACTGTCGCCGTTTCTTCCGCCGGGGCCACGTCCGTCTCGCCGTAGATATCCATCAGGAGCTTTCGCGCCGCCGGAAGCGCCTCCGACGGGATCACCCAGCGCCGGGAACCAGCGTCCCACCTGCCGCCCATGAGGCGGATCCGGCGGACGAACACGGAGCTATATGGGCTGGTGATGTAGGCCTTGCCGTCTCTGGTCTCAATGGAGATCGCGCTCATGCTCAATGCCGCTCCTTCCGGATCTCGCCGGTCTCGTCGATGACCAGCGTGTAACTGCGCTTGCCGTCGTGGTAGTCCTGCTTCCATTGGCCGTCGTAGTAGGGCGCGCCGTCAAACACGATCTCGTCCGCCTCCTCCATGGTGACGTTGCCGTACAGCCAGTCGTCCACCAGCTCGACCATATCCTCGGCGGTGGTGATCTCCTGCTCGTAGGTTTCCATTGTGTTTCTCCTTCTGCCGGGCTTTGGCCCGCCCGGCGGGGGCGTTGATCGTCTTAGTCGTTGACCCATCCCCAGCGGTCGAACCACTTTTTGGGAGCCTCCACGTAGTAGCTGTACTCGCCAGCGGCGTAGATGCGCTCCACCTGTACGTCGTCGGGCTCACACACATCCGCCAGCGCGTCCAGCTCAGGGATCAGGGTCTCGGTGGTCACGTGTACGCCGTGGCCTTCGTCCGTGATGGGGTTCCGGCTGATCTCCATACCGTACTTTTTGGCGATCTCTTTCAGCTCTTTGATGTTCATCGTCCTATCTCCCATGCCCGGCGGCTTATCCCGCCCGCGGCCCCCTCTTGATTACGTACTTATTATATATCAAAAATGATAAATAGTCAAGAGAAAATTCAAATTTTCTGAAAGTTTTTTGAGTTCTCTTTCCCCGTACCCCGTCAGTTTTCGGGGTACGGGCTGTCCATCTGGAGGGGCTCGTCCGGGTGATAGCTGCGCCACGAGTCGTAGAGATCCAGCGCGCCGATCCTCATCCCGCCGATCATCACCGCGCCCATATCGCCGATCAGGGCCTGACAGATGGCCGTGGCCTGTTCCACGGTCAAACTGTCGAAAAATATCCGCCGGGCTTCCCGCTCCATCACGTAGAGCGCGTCGGCCACCAGATACTCCCACTCGTCGGGGCCGTCGTCCACCCGCTGGCCCGCCGTAAAGATGTTAAAGGATTCGCCGTCGTCCCAGATCTTGGCGATCCGGGGAAGGTATTCCTTCACCCGCTCGTCGTTGAGGGTGTAGACGTAGAGTTCTCCGTTCCGGGCCTTGATGGATTCCACCAGTTTTTCCAAAGTCGTCATGATCTTTCCTCCTTGCGTGTTATCGGTCTAAGAGTTTCTGCTGATAGTCGCTTTCGGCGACATTGATCTTGAGTGCGGTCATCACGCTGCCGACCCGGCTCTGCATGGTCGCGTCGGCCCGGACGAGCTGGAAACAGTCGATGATATCACCGGCGTAGGGGGCGTTCACAAGCGCCTCCCGGACGCGGGTCAGCTTGGCGATCAGCGCGTCCACCTTTTCAGCGGGGACGACCTTCCGGGACTCTTTGTCGGAGTAGTCGATCATGAAGTCGATGGTCTCCAAGGTGGTCTTCTGGATCTCTTCCGCCCACTTGATCTGCTTCTCAGTACCTCGCATCGTCCTGATCTCCCATGCCCGGCGGCTTATCCCGCCCGCGGCCCTTCCTTGATTACGGTATTATTATATATCATAAATGATAAATAGTCAAGAGTAAATTTCAATTTTTGCCTGTTTTTTTCTGGATTTTTGTACCAAAAATGCTGAAAATTTGCCCCTTCCTTTCATGGCGCTCTCTCCCCTTCTGTGGGAAGATATCCCCAGAAGGGAGCGTGAAAACATGGCGAATTTCCCACCCTACCAAATGCCACAGACCTACCAGCCGCCCATGTATCAGGCGGCGTATCAACAGCCCGCCTATCAGCCCGCCCAACAGGCCCAGAGCGGCCTCAGCGGTCGCATGGTCACCAGCCGGGAGGAGGCGCTGGGCGTGCCGGTGGATTTCATGGGCGGATTGATGATCTTCCCGGACGTGAGTCACGGCGCGATCTACACCAAGCTGTTTAACAGCCAGACGGGCCAGACCGATTTTGCGGAGTACCGCCGGGTCGCCCGGCCCGAGCCCAAGACAGAGGCCCCGGAGGCCTACGCGCTGGAAAGCGACGTACAGGCCCTGCGGGATCAGGTGGCGGAGCTGACGGGCCAGATCGACGCACTCAAGACGCGTCGCCGCGCACAGAAGGAGGCGGCGGCGGATGAATAACCCCCTCATGATGCTTTTGCAGGCCGCACAAAACAGACTGGATCCCATACAGATCCTCAGTCAGTTGGCCGGATGCAACCCAATGATAGCCCAAACCCTAAAAATGGTACAGGGTAAGACTCCTGACCAGCTCCGCCAGTTGGCGGAAAACATGGCCCGGGAGCGGGGAACAAGCCCGGAGGCGATCCTCCGGGGGCTGGGTATCAGATCATGAAGCACCCGCGGGAGCGCGCGGCCCGCGCTGCGAATATAAGATAAGGAGCGATAACACTATGGCGGATAATGATTTTTCCAGCGGCTACGCGGTAGGCGTAAGCGAGGGCCGAAACAACTCCAACGGGATGTTCGGCGATGGGAACTGGCTCTGGATCATCGTGGTCTTTGCCCTGCTGTTTGGCTGGGGTAACGGCGGCTTCGGCGGTAACCGGGGCGGACAGGGCTCGGCGATGGACGGCTACGTCCTCACCAGCGACTTCGCAAACCTCGAACGGAAGATCGACGGAGTCAATAACGGACTCTGCGACGGCCTGTATGCTCAGGCTCAGCTGGTAAACGGTGTTCAGCAGAGCATGGCCAACGGCTTTGCTCAGGCGGAGCTTTCTCGCTCTAACCAGCAGGCGGCCCTCATGCACCAGCTCTACACCATGGGCGCGGCCAATCAGCAGTGCTGCTGCGAGACCCAGCGCCAGATGGAGCGGGGCTTTGCGGACATCAACTACAATATGGCCACTCAGGCGTGCGATACCCGTAACACCGTCCAGACGGCAGCCCGGGATATCATCGACGCTCAGAGCGCCGGGACCCGCGCCGTGCTGGATTTCCTCACTCAGGATAAGCTGGCGACCCTGCAGGCCGAGAACCAGTCTCTCAAGCTGGCGGCCAGTCAGGCCAACCAGAACAACTATCTGGCGGGCGTGATGAGTCAGGAGACCAACCGGATCATCAATCGGGTGGCCCCCTACCCTGTCCCTGCCTATCAGGTAGCCAATCCTCTGGCCGGTTGCGGCTGTAACTCGGGCTATAACGGCTGCGGCTGCTGCTGATCCCCGTAAGGGTGACAATTCGGGGCGGGAGCAATCCCGCCCCTGAGAAAGGAATGAACATCATGGCCTGTAAAACTGTTTGTCGGCTCTGCGACCGGCTGGTGATCTCTCAGGCGGTCACCTTCGCGGGCGGAGCGCTGACCATCAACCTCCCGGCGGGAAACTACCGAAACGGCCAGAAGTACTGCATCGTCGTGGCTCAGTCCATCCCGGACGCCGCCACCATCAACGCGCCCGTAGTCGTCACCATCGGCACGGGGACGGCCCAGTACCCGCTGACCAAGTGTAACTGCGCACAGGTCACGGCCTGCGGCATCCGCACGCGCACCAAGTACTCCGCCGTCGTCGTCACCACGGCCACCGGCGGGACGTTCCGCTTGCTGGGCCGCCCGGCTTGCGCGCCGAACAACGCCCTTGAGTCCATCAACGGGACGGCACCCGCCGCTGAGGCAGGAGGTGGCACGACGTGAATGGTATCACCATGAGGATGCTCACCCGCCCCCGCGAGGAGGACGGGGAGGAACGCCGCCCGGAGGAGACTCGCAGACGGAGGGAACGCGACTGGCCGGAAGAGCGGCGCACGGAGGCCTACGGCTACCCGATGGAGCGCCGCATGACGGCGGATCCCTATCGGCATCAGCCGGACTACACGGAGCCGCCACGGGCGGGTCTCTATGACGGAGGCCGCCTCGGCTTCGGTGCCGCCCACTACGACGGCGGGCTGAGCCACGCGGACGATCACAAGCCAACGGCCATCAAGGCCACCGGCACGGTCTGGATGGACTCCCCCACAGCGGCGGAGGAATCCTCCGGCGAGATCGACCAAGAGTCGGCCATGCGCTGGGTGCAGAGCATGGAGGGGACGGATCCCAACCATCCCCGCGGCGGGAAGTGGTCGCCAGAAGCGCTGAAACCTCTGGCGCAAAAGGAGGGCTTTCCCACCGACGGCCCGGAGTTCTGGGCCTTCTATGCGGTGGCCAACGCCATGTACAGCGACTACGCCGCTACGGCCAAGCGCTACGGCATCCATAGCCCGGATTTCTACGCGGACATGGCCGCCGACTTCATCCGCGACTCGGACGCACAGCCGGACAAGGTCGAGCGCTACATGCGCTATATCGTCCGCAAATAACAAGACCCCCTGCCACATCGGCAGGGGGAATTTTTATGCCGCCAGTTGAAATATCGCGCATCCATGATATAATAAGAAAGTCATGCAAGACTCCGTTGCGTTGGTGCAAAGGTTCGGATTATGCCGGGCTTGGTGTACCACATCCACCAAACCCGAACCAGAAATCTCATCCCCACGGCCCGCCAGATTGTAGGCCACGAGGACAGAGACCTTCTGGTTCGGGTTTTGTTGTACGATAATCTTATTCACCAACATATCGATCACATTTCGCATATAATCCTCATCCTCCAGACATCCGTCCGCAAAACAGGATAGCCACCGCAGAATATCCACCTCCGTCAGCTCGGGCGCGCCGCGCTGCTCCTCGGCCAGCTCGGCGGCGATGCTGGCTTTGCGTCCCTCCAGTTCGTTGATGCGCCCCACCAGCGTGGCGGAGACCGCGCCCTGCTCCACCATGCGCAGGAGGTTGTCCAGTGACCGCGTCACCTCGTCCAGCTGGCGGCGGAGGGACACGGCGGCGCTGTCGTCCTCGGCCTGACGCTGATATTCAGCCGCGGCGGCGTGGGCCAGCGCCTTGATGTTGTCCGGGCTTAACAGCGTCCGGGCGTGCTCCACCACCAACCGCTCCAAGTCGTCCTTGCGGAGGGTGGGCATCTTGCACCCGAGGCGGCGCTTGCGCCCGCTGCACGCGTAGTAGTAGTACCGCGTCCCGGAGTGGTTGTGGCCGCTCTCCCCCGCCATGGGCTTGCCGCACGCGTCACAGTAGAGCTTCGTGCTCAACAGATAGTTGATCGTGGCCTTGGTGCGCCCGGGGGCCGTCGTGTTTTTGCGGAGCCGCTCCTGTACCCGGCGGAAGGTGCCGGGGTCGACGATGGGCGGGACTTGCCCCACCAGCTCCACCTCGCCATTATAATGATAGGTGCCGATGTACTTCCTGTTGGACAGCAACGCGTTAAAGGATGAGCGGTTGAACGCCTTCCCGGCACGGGTGCGATAGCCCTGCGCATTCAGCTCGTCCGCGATCCGGGCGAGGCTCATGCCATCGGCGTAGCGCTCAAAGGCCAGCCGGACGGCGGGAGCGGTGGCCGGGTCGATCTGTAGCCGCTTATCAACGGACACATAGCCAAGCGGGATGGTGCCGCCGGTGGACAGGGCCTTGGTGGCGTTCTCGTGCATCCCGCGCGTCACGTCCTGTGCGAGGGATTTGCTATAGAACTCGTCGAGGCTCTCAAAGATGCCCTCGATCAGCGCGCCCTCCGGGTTGGCGCTGATGGGCTCGCACGCGCTGACCACCTTCACGCCATTCTGCCGGAGCCGGGCCTTGTAGACGGCGCTGTCGTACCGATTCCGGGCGAATCGGCTGAACTTGTAGACGATGACCACCTCAAAGCCCCGGCGGCTGCTGTCGCGGATCATCCGCTGGAAATCCTCCCGGCGCTCCACGTCCCGGCTGGCGGACAGGGCGCGGTCGGTGTACGTGTCCACGACCTCGTAGCCCTCCCGGGCCGCGAACTCCTGACAGACCCGGAGCTGCCCCTCGATGCTGATCTCCTGCTGCTTCTCACTGGAGTAACGGGCGTAAATAACAGCTTTCATACGCTCACCCTCTGACCGGCGAGCCGATTGCCGCGTGGCCGTAGCGGATCAATCCACGATCCCCGCCGGTCACGTCCCAAGCAAACCATAGACAGATGACGACCAAGATCACAAGCAAGGCCAGCGCCACCACGCGCCAGACGCGCATTTGCTTTACTTCGGCGCGGAGGTGCTGCTCCCGCGCCTCGATCTCCGCGGCGTGGGCCTCTTTCAGGTTTTCCAGCGTGACGGCGGCGTTCCGTTCCATTACTTCCATTTCCCGCCGGTGGGCGGCCTTCATATCGGGAACGTACTCGCTGCCATAGCTGGGCTCGGGCTGGGGATCCTCCACTTCCTCCGGCGGAGGATCCAGCGGAATGCCCAGCGCCGAACAGATCGAGAAGACCCGGTCAAAGGCGGGAACCGTCGAAGTATTCAAGAAGTTGTCGATGGTGCCTTTCGAGTTTATGGTCAGATCAGCCAGTTTTTGGGAGGATATGCCCTGCCGGGCCATTTCCGCCCTGACGTGCTCCCGGAGCGCGTCCATATCATACGGCTGCATAGGATCCTGTTCGGTTTTTTCCATGTTTCTGTCCTCTTTCCCCTAGAAAAATTTGTCGAACGCTGGCGACCGCCAGAAAGATGGGATTGCGTCCGCGCATAACGACGTGATACACCAGTATCAGCAACGGCCAGCGCTTGCACTGGCTCCATTATAGGACGAATCGCCCGGAAATACAAGAGGAAAGGACGGAGGAATCACATGACAAATTATCAGGAGGAGATCCTGCGGATGGTGAAGGAGATCCGCACGCCGGAGATCCTGCGGAAGATCTACCGCGTCGTGCGGATGATGTACCGGGCGGAGGTGGGCCGATGAGCGCCGACGACCGCGCCCGCGTGCTGGCGCTGCTGGAAAGTTTGTGCCAATTAGACCTGTACAAGGTGGAAATTTATGCCGAGACGCTGCTGGAAATACACGGGGGGATTGCCAAAGCGACGGAGGAAGCGTAAAATAAGTGAAAACTGAAAAGGGAGTGGGACAATGAAACGATTCTTGGCGGCGCTGCTCTGCGCCGTGGTGCTCTGCGCGGCTGCGCCCGCCGTCGCATTGGAGCCAGTATGGATGACGCTGCGGGACTATCACTGGGTGACGATCGGAGACTACCACCTCACTCTCCCAGACGGAATGGTGCTCGTCGCAGAAAAAAAGGACAATAGCTCGATCACCCAAAACTACGCGCTGGAGAACGGAGCGGAAGGAGAAATAACAGACATTATGCTGTCTGTACGCCGATATACAGAGTTAGAGACACTCTATCCGACGGAAAACGAGTGGAAAACCATGTTTGACGGGGAGCTGGTGCCAGGACTAGAAAATATGACGCGCCTCACAGAAACGGAAACGAACTCATTTAATATTGATGAGCTCCTGTTTGCCCGTGCGGAGCTGAAAGGGACGGAAGGAAGATATTATAACGTCTGCTTGGTGAGGGGAAAGAAAACGGTGCTTAACATCGTCGCCATCGGCGACGACCCCATCGAAGGCGAAACAACAATGGAAAACAACCTCTACTACGGCGACGAATACGGCTATTCTCCCATCAATTACAAGGAGATCAGGCGCTATCCAGATCGCTACTACGGCTTCCACGCCATCGTCGAGGGCGAAGTTACCCAAGTCATGGGTTCGCGGGAAAAAGGCTTTGAGCTGCGCGTGGCCACAGCAAAAGGCGAGAAAGACGAGCTCGTGATCTACGTGCCACAAATCGCCATGCCGGACTACAACTTTTTGGACGGCGACAAGATCAAGGCCTATGTCGTCCTCCAAGGAGAGGAAAGCTTTACGACCGTAGCCGGAGCCACGGTCACCGTCCCATACGCGGGCGCGATGGGAATCGGGCTGAAAGACAAATAGCATCCACCCCCAACAGGGAAGACCCCCGGACACTACGTCCGGGGGTCTTCTTTTTGCGTTTGGCTGTCCAGATACGCCAGAAATGCTTCCGCCAAGTCCGGCGGCATGTTGACCACGAATCTGACCAGCCGCTTTTTGGACTCGCTCTGGCCCTCCATGGTGCGGGTGATGGACTGGATGTCGCTGCTCACCTGCGGGTCGATCATCTCCCCCTCGCCGGTCTCCAACCACCGGCGGGAGATACCGAACTCGGAACAGATCAGGCGGAGAACCTGCTCAGATGGTGCGCGATCTCCGCTTTCGATTCGCGAGATCGCCGCGCCGGTCACTCCGACCTTATCGCCAAAGGCTGCTTGATTCAGCCCGGACGCGAGCCGCACCTCTTTGATCCTGTCTTTCAATGCCCTACCTCCCTTCGTCAAATATTATACCAAAAAAATTTACCTGAGTCAAGAAAAATGCTTGACAATCTTACCAGAGTCATATATAATTGTACCAGAGTCAAGAGAGAGGAGGCGGACAGGATGAGTAAAGACAGTATCGCCAGCGTCATCATGGCCAAGGCGGCGGAGATGACCGACCGGGAAGCGGAACTGGCCATGGCGGTAGCCGCCGCCATGCAGAGCGGCTACGAGCTGGGCCGACTGAGCGCCCAGAAGGACGATAACAAGGCCAGCGCGTGACGCTGGCGGAGGGAGGGAATAGGACATGTTCAACCAAGCCCGATTCGACCTCATCCTCGCACTGACGGGGGAGAAGATGATCGACGCGGCGGAGGCGATGGGGATCTCCATGGCCTCCCTGTACAACAAGCGCCATGGAAAAAACGACTTCACCAGCCGGGAGATCGAGGCGTTCTGCCGCCACTATATGGTCAGCCCCATGGACGTATTTTTCGAGGGGCTGGAGGACGACCTGCGGAAGGCGCGGAGCCATGACAAGGAGGGTGAGCGAAGCGAACCGAGGACGAGGACAGCCCCGAAGGGGCTACCGCAGGACGAAGCCCACGACACGCCGGAGGCGTGGGGCGGGCCGAAAAAGGGGGCGAAAGCATGACAGAGCTGCGAATGCGGTCGTACCGCCAGCGGGCGGCGCTGAGCCTGTGGACAGGCCCGGCTATCTATCACGGCATCGAGATTATCCCCCGGACGGGCCTCAACCTGCTGCGCTACAAGCGCCGTCTGCGGCGGATGGCCGCGCCGGTGTGCCCGCCGGATAAGACTTGGGAGGTCGTGCTGCTGTTCATGGCGGCGGTGGGAATGTTTCTCTACGCCTTCCTGCGGTGGTGGCTCCTATGATAAAGAGCCATGACTTTCTCCATGCCGTGCCGGGCCAGATGGCGACCCGCTTTGACCTCGGGACTCACCTCTTTGCGCCGGACACGGTCACTGCTCCACGCCATACCTGCGCCGACCCGCGAAAAATCCGAAGCGTCAAGACGCTGGAAAGCCAGCTCTGCTACAACGCCCGCTACACGGTGGACATACGCGGGCGGAAAACGGCGGATAACGGGCGGACGAACCAACGGTGGGCGCTGAACCTCGGAGCCTGTATCGAGTGCGAGAGCCCCTGCGAGTACGGGATGGAGCGGCTGCGGCGGCTCAAGATCCACGAGCTGCTGGAACTGGGCTGCGGGGCTGACTGCCTCACCTGCCCGGAGCCCTGCCGGGTGTACAAACTGGCCGTCGGGAAGATCGCCGCCGAGGAGATTCAGAAGGCCGTGAAACGGAAACAGGCCGAGGCCTTCGCCCGGGCGGCGCTGGCTCAATATCTGCCGGAGGGCGAGAAGCGCCAAGACCGAGAACAGCCCCCAAAAGGGAGAGCCCACAGACGGAGACCCGCGACGGTCAGCGGTGCGGGCGTGGAGCGGGCCGAAAAAAAGGAGGAGACCCCATGAGCACGATGGCCTTGGACACACAGGCCCGGACGATCCTCGCACAGGACACCGCCAGAGCCGCCATGAGGGTGATCCAGTCCCCGGCCTATCTGGACGAGTGCGAAGCGTGGGCCCAGAAGTGGTGGGGCCTCCCCTACGCCGTGGTGCGCCGGAAGACCCCGGAGGAGCTGGAACCCCAGCTGACGGCGTGGCTCGACACCCTGCGCCGCCCGGAGCCGGTGCTCTGCGGGAACGTGGAGGTCATCCCCTTTGAGCGGGGATAACATGGGGCTGGGAGTTCATCAGGGAAAGAACGTCGCCGAAATGCGCGCGGCTGTGCTAACGCGGCGAAGGTGCGGGTTCG
>OIYO01000396.1_pt1 | contig 37843 bp, 57 predicted proteins | sample 1588191 | NCBI WGS metagenome assembly OIYO01 (sample SAMN03283275) | human gut metagenome | biome: human-associated habitat; material: feces | host: Homo sapiens | place: Peru | collected 2012 | reverse complement strand
GTGATCTGGGTCCTTTCCGTTTTTGACTTTCGAGGGGGGGGATACTCGTTTTTGCCACGCCAGCCCGGCCGGCGTCAGCTTTCCGGTCGACCGATCGTGAAAGCTGTTGTGCGCCTGCTGGCTGACCGAGATCAGATTCCACTCGGCCCATTGCAACTCCGGATAATCCTCGACCGGGTAGACATGATGCACGGTCGTTGCCAGCTCGCGGCGACCGTAGCGCGCGGCATCGCGGCAGTTGAATTTATCGCGCCGCAGCACCGCATTGCGCAGGCGCAGCCAGCGCTTACTCTTGTAGTCCATGCAAAAACAAAAAGCGCCAAGACCTCTCAACGGAGATCCTGGCGCTTATGCCATCCGGCTATCACCTCGGCTGCAAAACAAAAGCGCCAAACGATCTACCGTCTTCACGGTCAAATCATTTGGCGCTGGCTCTAAGGCTCTGGCTCATATTCACGTTTACGATCGACTCTCGCTTGCACAGCTTGCAGTATAGCGGGAAGTCCGTCAGCGTAGTGGACGGTCGCATGCGCTGTTGCGTCGGGCGTCCGCACAGCGGGCAAATCAGTTTGCCCTCCGCTGACACTAACAGTATACCACGGCGTTCATTCGATTGCAAGAGTTTTTGTCGCTCCTTCCCATTATTTATATATTGTTTCAAGTCAAAATTATATGTGTGAAGTTGTGATTTCCGGGATTTCAAAGTCAAACGTCGTGAACGTTCCGAAGGTGTTCTCAATGCGTTCTGGGAATTTTGCGCCCTCGAACGCGGTCGCGCCGCTCGGCGGCTGGTAGTGCTCGCCCGGCGCAAGCTCGATGTCGTTGCGCTCCGGCTGGATCAACCCCTTGCTCGGTGTCCACATCCGAGCGCCGACGCGCAGTTTGCCGGTCTTGCGCGGCTCTTTGGTCATGTATCGCGCGACCGCGCGATAGCCGCCGAACTCGCCGATCGTCTGTATATCGACGTAGCCCTTTTGCCACAGATCAGCAAAGAGCTGCCGCGTATCGCCTGGCGCACGTTTGGTGACGAAGTGGTGATGTACACGATGCTCGCCGTGCAAGCCTTCCATAACATAGACATAATCAAACGGCAGCCCCGCGGTTCTGCGATGCGCGCGCAGCTTGCGGAAGTACGCCGGTTGATTTTTCCGCGCCGCGTCGAATCCTGGCGGCAGATGCCAGTCGTCATAGGTGAGAGTGACGAACCAGTCCGTCAGCGCGAAGTTTGCATAGAGCAAAAACTCCAACCGCATACACGCGGTCTTGATGTTGACAGCCTCCTGCACGAGGCTTGTTTCAAATTGCCGTGCCGCTCGCGTGCACGGGCGAGCCGGCGCGGACGCCAGCTCGATTGCCCGCACACGATTGCCCGCGCGAAGCTCGATCACTCTTGCGATGATACCACCTCGTTTCTGAGCTCGCGCTGGCGTTGCCGATAAGCTACAATTGGCAACAAAACGAACAACCTGTCAACGTTCTCGAGTTTGCGCAATATATCCAGCGCGCGATTGGCTTCATTGCGTGTTGAACCAAAGCCCATCAAGAGCTTAACCACTCGTTTCCTTTTCATTGCTTAATTCCTCCCGTATCCAGCGTGTTGTCATTTTTGTGTGGCAATTGCCGCAAACGGCATCGCCGTGGATCTGATCTCGCGCCTTAGCGCCGCACACGGAGCATGTGAGATAATACAGCGGAGATTCAAAGGCAAGCTGCCATTCACCGCGCAGCTCTGTCTCGCACTGCACCACCTTGCCAAGCAGCCCGTTCGGCAGCTCCACCAGCGGCAGTGCTTTGCGCCGCTGGAGTTCATCGGCATCAAAGCCGCAGTGCTTACATTCCTGACCATTGGAGGAAACGTGAGCACAGCCACCCTTGACGCAATTTTCGCGCGCGAACTCTTCGGCTGGAGACCTCATGCGGGATCACCGTCCATTCGCGCCCCACATTGCGGGCAATACCTCGGCAAACACAAGCCCCGCTTCCCCGCCACAGTCGGGCACGGCCTTAACTTATCCATTCAGCTCACCTCCAAATTAAAAACACAGACAATACGGCATAGTGGATGATTTGATCGAGGCAGTACGAAATCTTATAATATCTCGCTTTCAGCGCATCGACGATCATGTGCGAAACGAATACAACACCTAACTGCCAGCACCAGCCGAAAACTACATAGAAAGGAACGACGTAGAGGGCACAGTGTGCAAGCAGATGATACCAATTCTGACCTTTTGTTCTTGCAAGGAAATCTGTCTGCAAGCAATAGTCCCCAATCAAATGGCATACGATAAGAAGAAATATCGTCTCAGCCATCCTTCTTGCCCTCCTACGGCTTGACATCTACGTTCACCGGGAACTCGGTGTGGAACTCGATCAAATAATGGTACGGGTCGGCGTGTGTGCCGGTGATGTCCTCGACCACGTAGAGCGTGTAGTCGTTTAGGTAAATGTAATTCTTCTTATACTCGTTTGCACCGACCTTGCACGTTACGACCAGCTCCGAAGAGGAGTTGTTGCTGATGGACATATAGCCCTCGGCGTAGAGGATGATTTTGTCAGTTCTCGCGTTGTAGACCGTGATCCGCCGCTCACAGCTGAAATTGTCAGCGGCAACGTTCATGTTGTGGTTTACCTTGTCCGCTTCCCTCGTCATGCATCCTGCGAGACTTGCAATAAGCATGATAGCCGCCAGAAGCAAAGCCATTCGTTTTTTCATTTTTCAATGTCTCCTTCCTTGGTATGTAAGCCTACATACCAATATCCGATATTCCTAAATTGTCCAGTAGCCTGTAAAAGCACGGCTTGCAAAGGTAGCAAAGCAACTTTGCCGGTAGGCTGCTGCTCAGCGAGGTATACAGCGGGCGCATATCTGCCTTCCGATGCCGCTCCCCACACTTGGCGCAGTAATCAATCCACAGGTGCATCCTTCTTACCCTCCATTTCCTCCAATCCCTGAGAGCTGATACACCACGTTTTCAACATCGACCAGCATCTCGCGTGTTGTCCACGTCTTTCCTTTTATGACGTGGCTTGGCAGCTCGATACGATCACCGAAGTGCATATAGTCCCAGCCAATCCAGAACGCATCCGGAAACAGAGGACCAATGCCTTTCTCGGAATACGTCAAGCCGCCGTGGCAGCTAACCTCGATCTGCTCATAGTTAAGTCCGTAGCACGGGTGGTCTTTGGAAATCTCGACATAGGCGCACGGGTGAGAACCACGGGAAACAATGCAGTAATGATACCCGTGGACATACCCTTCGTCCAGAATCTCTGGATCCGCATTATAGCAGTTGATATATACCATTTCTTTCATTTGCGTCCTCCTGTTTTGAATCGATTGGCATGGGGGTAGGTTGCCCAATGTGGCACATAGCCCCACGCCGGTTGCTTTGGCTTGATCTTCCGTGTATTCGCACGAAAGCACTTGCCCGTTCCAAGTGACAATTTTCTTACTGACGACGCGCGGCTTTTCGATGTAGTAGCGCGGGGCAGCATCACAGGGGATGGATTTCCCGGCTGGCGTCTTAATCTAGACAATAGCCGCCATGCATGCCCAATTCCGCCCGCTTTGAAAATTTCTCCAAATTCATGTGACCGATTTCCAGCAGCGCCACGCTTGGCTGCGACACCCCTATCATCCGCGCAACATCCGCCTGCGTCCACCCATCCTTTTTCTCGCGTCCGCATCAATCAGTCGCATGGTCAGTCCTCCTATTCAATAGGCTCTAGGCTCAGCACGCTGTCCGGGTAGACTGACCAGCCGCCGAGCCTTATGACGCAAGACTGCGCCGTAAACAGCCAGTCGTTTAATTCCATCTTTTTCGCGGTTAGTGCAGCATCCTCTACCTGACTAGCAGCTTCATGCGTTGCAAGGTAATCGCGTTGGCGTTCAAACCTGTCAATTTCCTGCGGAACAGCTATCCACATTGTCAGACAGAGGACCAAGCTGACGATAAAAACTACTGCTCCGCCAATGATGAGAAATCCAAACTCAGACAAATCCATACGAAAAACCAGCACGCAGCCGACACAGACCGCCGCGGCAGAAACAATTAAGATAATTATCCAATTCATACAGCATTCCTCCTTTACGCCGCGCCCGCGCGTTTTGCCGGGCGCAATTGCTTTGACTTTTCCTTTGCTTCCGCCGCCTTGACCCGATCAAAGACCGGCAGCAGGATTTCCTTTTCCCAGCGATTCACAAAATCCAGCACACACAGCGGGATCGTCAACCGCTTTCCGTGGGCGTACTCGTTGCCGTAACCGTGGAGCTGAATACGCTTCGGACTACGCCCTGTTGTATCGATATTGAGGGTGTACCAGCTCCGCTCCGGGCGGCGGGCGTGACGGACAAAAAGAACGAGCTTGCCTTGCAGATGCGTCACGCCGTAGCCGCCCACGCAGTGGTGGAGCGTGCGCCCTTCGGCGATCAGGTCGCCATTGCTTCGCGGCAGGCGGATGCAGCACTCGCCATCCGACCATTCCAGCCCCGCCCACTTCCGGGCGAGCGATTCAAACTCCCGCTTCGACTTCGCGTTTTCGCGCACCGTCTTCGCTGCAAAGATCCGATCGTGCGCCGCACGCAGATCCGGCGGATATAGCTCGATGTCCTGCGGGTCGCGGATCTGATCCGCGATCTCCTTCCAGTAGTCGATGTACTGCCCGAGCATTCGGCGCGGCTCGTAGCTGTGCTTGCGCTGCTGCTTATCCAGATAGCGGTCGATGTCGTACATCGACGGCAGATTCCAGCCGTCCGTGACCTCTCCGACGTAGCGGCTCATGCCGGACTGTTCGTACTTCCAAAGCAGGCGGTTAAATTCTGCCGCGTCGCCGGTGGCGGCAATGCCGTAGGCAACAGCCTCATTCCAGAGTGCCAACGCGTCAGAGCCCCAGTGCCACGCCGCGCCCTGCCGAATCTCATCCTTGGTCATGTGCAGAAGTTCGCGCGGCTTGCTGCTGTCCTCCCAAAACGCCAGATCGTCTGTTTCCGGCAGCCTGCAGCGGAAGCCACTCCAGGCGGAGCGCTGCGCTTCATCGTCGATGCGCTCCACGATTGGCTGTCCCCAGCCGCATTTCAACAGATTTTCGACTGCGGGGCGCTGCCCGTAGAGATTGAGATAGACGATCGGCCACGCGCCGCCAGCCTTGACGTACTCCGCAAGCCCGGTCTTTTCCGCCGTCGTGCCGGTAAGGTCGGGCACATCCCACCATATATACGCACCGTACTTGCGCTGGCATGCCGCCTCTTGGCTGTAGTATTTGATCTGGAACGGGTCATCGCGCCCATCTGACGCTTTGCGCCAATCCGGCAGCGGATAGCTTGTACCGTAGCCGTTGCATGCCATGTGCATATATCGGATGCGCTTGCCGCCAGGCAGCAGCGCAACAGCGGCAGCAGGTGAGCAGGACACATCCCAAACACCAAACTCATCGACGCGCCGCATCAGCATCCACGCCATTACGACCGTGATGCCGTCCACGACCTCGATACTTCCAAGCATCAATTGATGCGTCCGCCCGGAGCGGAGGCTCTTTCTGTGTACGACATCCAGCGCGCTGCCGCACAGTGGGCAGTTGATCGTGTCGCCCTCGCCCCATGTAATAGCGGTGTCAGAGCAGCCCTTCTGCGGAACACCGGGGTAGACAGTTTCGTCCTCGCTGAGCTCCAGCGACAGACCGCCGCCCTTTACCCAGCCTGCCCAAAAGTCCTCCTGACACGCCGTGCAGGTGCACCGTGCGCCCCACTGTCTGCGAGCCGGGCGGTGGAGATCCCAACCGATCTCCGCGTCCGGGTCATAGCTCTCGCGAGCAAAGATCAAAAGCTCGCCGCCGAGGTCGCTGTCACAGCAGTCGACAAGCGCCTGCTGCACCATGCCAGGGCGAGGCACTTTTGGGAGCTTTTCCATCAGCATCGTTGCATCCATCAGAAATAGTCCTCCAGATTCAGCACGACGCCAGTCTCGGAGACGGCTGTCTGCGCCTCCGTGATGCCGTAAAACTCTCGGATGATCCGCTCGGCTTCCGATGGGATAACACAGGCAGAGTTCCCGGTTTTGTGTTTATCGGCAAATGCCTTGATCTTTTTCTCGCAGTCGGCAAGGCTCATGCCCGCTTGATCAAGGTCGCGGCTGACGATCTCCTGCGCGCTCTCATCATGGCGGATGATGTCGGCGAGCTGCTCGCCGACCATCCACACAGGCGTGCGCTCCGCGCCCTGCTGCGCGCGGATTTTCTCAAAAACGTCCATTATTAACCCTCCTTCGGCAGATCCAGCAGCGGCATCCAGTGTGTGATTTCCTCGCCCCATGCCTCCCAAAAATCAGTCGGGCAAATAAAGTCAATTCCGTCCCAAACAGCAATCATCGCCTTATTTCCAGTTGTCCACACAATTACAGCCTCGCTGTATTCCGTCCCGGCGTTGCAAGGTATCGTGTTTGGCATTCGCTCCGTCACAGGAATCCACCGCTGCTTCTCCCGCAGCGCCGCGTTCTCGGCAACCAGTCGTTCAATGGCGGCGGCGGCGGACACATTTACATGGTCGATGCAGTTTTCATCTTGCCGGGAAGGGCATTTTTCGCACACACATCCGTACGAACAGCACCGCAGCGCCTGCACGATCTCGTCATATGTCATCGCTCAGCCCTCCTTTTCCAGCGCCGCCGCCATTTTGGCGACTGCGTCCCGCGAGAAACGCAGGAGCTTGTCGGCTTTGTCGGCATCACGGAGTTTGACTTTGGTGAGCAGGCCGCAAGCCTTGTTAAAATTCTCAAGCGTTGCCTGGAAAAAGCTCTGGAATACGGCAACGTCGGCGTCCGACTGGATGCTGCTCGCTTTTGCGGCGGCGGTCTGCTCCGCCCTTACCAGCTCCAGCTCTTTCTGGAGGTCAGCAATGCGGGTGTTGAGCTTTTCTGCCTCAGCTCTGTTGGTTGACTCGATTTTCGCAGCAGAGTCGGCTATCGCCTGAAGCTCTGCCTGTTTCTTCTCCGCCGCCTTGCGCAGGCGCTCGGCGGAGTCCAGCGCAGCCTTGTGCTTTTTCTCGGCAGCGGAGAGCGCCTCGGCGACGACCTTTTCGATCTCTGCCGGGTCGGCTACCTGCACGGCAACTTCTACAGGGCGGTTTTCCAGCTCGCGGATCTGCTCCGCCTGCTTTTCCGTCCGCTCCGTGAGCTGCACTGCGGCGCTTTGCGCCTCTTCCAGCGCCTTGCGTGCCTCATCGCGCTCGCGGATTGCCTGTTCCAGCTCTCGGGAGGAAATGTGTTCGGCATCCACCGCCTGCGCAAACTCTTCGCGCTCATCCTCGGGCACTGCCAGCAGCCGCAAAGCATTGGAAACGCTCAAATTTCCCAACGTTGGGAAATTTGACGTCTTACCGCCGTATTCCCGTGCGATCTGCATAAATCGGCTGGCAGAGGAGCTGGAAAACTCGGTCTCGGTTTTGAGAAAATCCAGCCAGCCGCCGTGACCGACCATTTCCTTTGCCTCGGCGAGGCGCTTACCGATCTCCACGCCGAACCACACCGTCATGCTCTTCGCCTGCGCGGAGAGGTAGCGGATCTCGCTGCCGAGCGTCTCGGGCGAGCGCGGCACATCGACCGCCTGCCCTGGATGCACCTGCATATCCTTGCGGGTCTCGTCGGCAAAAATACTTGATACGTCAAATGCCATTGCTTACGCCCCCTCTCTCAAAAGCTCATCCATCGTGACCGGCGGCGTGATGTACTCCTGCACAAATGCGCGGTAGTCATACCCGGCGGCGCTGCGCGGGGAGTACAGCGCGATCGGCTTGCGCTCAAAGGTCATTTCATCCACCTTGTCGGTGCGGCGGATGACCGTCTGGAATACCGGCAGAATGTTGCAGCCGCGCAGGCTGCTCTCCGCCTGGAGCACGACTGGCGTGTTGCGCCACATCGTGATGAGTGCTCCGGCAATGCGAATGCTGCTGTTGATACGCTGAATGTTGTCAATTTGCCGCGCCACGTTGGCGAGCCCGCGCACGGAAAACGCGTCGAGTTTGATCGGGATGATGACCTCATCCGCGGCAAGCAGCGCTGCGGCGCTGGCGGCGTTGAATGCCGGCGGGCAGTCGAAGATCACGAAATCATACGCATCATCCTCCCGGATCGCCGCGCACAGATCTGCGAGGACGCGACCGTGCACGCGGTTGTCAGCGATGTGCGACATATCGAGGTCCATCAGCTCATCCGATGCCGGGATCATGTCCAGCCCCGGGTAGTCCGTCGCGTACACGTTTTCGGGGTAGTACGGCTCGGCGTCACCGCGCAGGATGTCATCCAGCGTCGAGCCGTCCACGAAGCGCAGACCGAAAAATTCGGTTGCATTGCACTGGCTGTCGCAGTCTACCAGCAGCACGCGCTGCTTATGGTCGGCGCACAGGATGTGCGCCATATTGACGGCGGTGACGGTCTTGCCGACGCCGCCCTTCAGATTCAAGATTGCAATTGCTTTCATAGCTTCCTCCTAGTTGTTTTTGAATACCTCTTCCGCCTCATGCCCGGGCAGCAGCTTGAAGCCCATCTGGTCAAGCTCTGGGTCGCGGGGTTTTTTGGGCGCGGGCGGCAATGCCTGGCTTTGCCGGAAGGTTTGTGTTACGCCGTCAAATTCGAGCAGCACGGCGCGGTTTGCAATGCCGTCTTTGTTTTTTACAACGTTCAGCACACGCTTGGACTTTTCCGCCAGAGGGTCTTCGCGGAATAGCAGCATGATCGCGTCCGCGTCCTGCTCGATCTGTCCCGAGGACCGAAGGTCCTGCATGGTCGGTGGCTTCGGGCGGGCGTTCCCTTTGCCTTTTTCGCGGCGGGAGAGCTGAGACAGCGCCACGATCGTCGCTCCGGTCTGCTTGGCGAGATTTTGCAGCAGCGACGAGATCGCGGTCACGCGGGCAAACTCGTTGTACGCGTCGCGCATTCCATCGGGTGCTGCGATCTTTTGCAGGTAGTCCACAAAAACCACCTCGTACCGCTTGGAGGCGGCGTATGCACGGATGTCGCTCACCGTCATACCGTTCGCCATGATGAGATCGAGCTTGGGCTTGATGATGTCCGTAGACATCGCCGCGACCGTGTCCCAGTCGTGCGCGCCCATCGCGTTGATCTGCATCTTGGGCAGCCCGATCTGCGTCGTCATCGCCATCAGACGGTCGAAGAGCTTTGCGTCGTCGGTCTCATAGCTGAAAAATCCGACGCGCTTTTTGTGCGCCATACGCTGTGCAAAGGTCAGCGCCAGCGTGGTCTTGCCGTCGGACGGATAGCCGCCGATGACGACAAAATCGCCTCCGTGGATGTTAAGCACGCCGTTGATGCCGCCAAAGCGCCAGTCTAAGAACTCCGGCTTGACTGTTTCGGCGTGACGGTCGTAAAATTCTTTGAGCGCCTGCTTCATGCCAACGCAGCGCACATCGGGACGATCCACCAGCAGCTCGTTTGCTCGCTCAAGCGCCTTGCGGACGCTCTCCTCATCCTCGGCAAGGTTGATCTGCTCGCCGAGCGATCGCAGAGCGTAAAGCCGCGCGCGCTTTTTGAGCAGCTTGGCGTACTCGGCGTAGTTCGCCGCACTGGGTGTAACGGTCATGATCTGCGCCAGCAGGTCAGTCTGCTTGCCGCCGAGCCGGTCGTTGATCGTCACCGGGTCGATGTGATCGCCAGCGTTGAACATCGAACAAATCGCCTCGAATATCATGCGATAGGTCGGCTCGGTAAAATCGCTGGCGCGGACCGTCTGCAAGATCGGTCCGACTGTATCGGCGTCGATGACCATGCAGCCGAGGACGGCGGTCTGCGCATCCAACAGAAGATCGCGTGCATTGCTCATACGAACACCAGCCCTCCAAGATCGACTGCCGTGTCGCTCTCAGGCACTGCACTTGCTGCCGACCGGCGCAGGCGCTCCCGTGCCGCGGCGACCTCGTCGCTCTTCGGCGGGTAGACGCTGGGGTAGCCCTTTTCCGCTGAGTACAGCAGGCAGCTCTCCGCCAGATACGGGTTAAAGCCCTCGCCGTCATCCGCGCAGGATGACAGCTTGCGGTAGAGCGTCTTTGCGGCAGTCAAAGACGGCATCGGATTGCCCGCCTCGTCGCGCGCATCCAGCATCAGCGTGAGCGCCGACAGGACTTGTGGATATGCTGCAAAAATCTGCGCAAAATAGCTGTCGATCTGCGCGCGGTTTTCGCGCGCGCTTATCTCTTTTTCTTTTTTATTTTTTTTGGAATAATGTAGGGGTCGGCAATTTTGCGGAGGGGGGCTCGGTTTTTTTGCCGAGAGGGGGTCGGTTTTTTTGCCTAGGGGGGGCTCGGCATTTTTGCCTAGGGGGGGCTCGGCATTTTTGCCGATGGGGCTAGGTGTTGGCAACGTCTGATAAATGCGCCGGATCGTCGATCCGTTACCCTGGTCGTTTTCCAATTCCAGCCGGATATGCCCCGCTTTTTGCAGCACGCTGACGAGCCTGCTGACGCTGTCCGGCGACATCTTCGATGCCTCGGCGAGCTGTGCGTTGGATGCCCAGCAGTAGCCCGCGCGTGTAGTCAACGCGGAGATGCGCCCATACAGTAGCTTAGCATTTGCCGGGATATTGTCATCCGACAGGACGCTGTCCGGGATGACGACCCAAAAAGCGCCGTAAGAAATATTCTCACTCAAAATCCATTCACCCCCTTGCCAAACCACCGAAGCGGTGATATAATGATGGTGCTTTCATAGCCGCCTTTCTGGCTGCTAGGAGATTCGCTCGGTTGTTCGCAGCAGCCGGGCGTTTCTTTTTACCCTTTTGCATCGCTCGTTCCCTCCGCATAGCGCAGCGTATATGCCGCTGAAATAATGTCATTCAGTTCGCGCACGATCTGGTCATAGGTCGGGCGCTCTTTTTCATCGATCACGCCATCGTCGGCGATCTGAAGTAGCTCCTTGTCGCGGTTTCGGTCGGCAAAGCCGATGATGCGGTTGACGAGCTGGATGACCGCCATCGGCAGCGATTGGCGCACTGTGTCCGGCAGGACGGCAAGCCCGTCCGACGTCTGCTGCAAATGTTTGTACGCAAAATACGCGTCGCCGCACAGATCGACCATCAGGCAGACGTGGTAGTTGCTCGGAATACGCCGGTCTCCCTCCCACGCCTTGACCGTCTCCACAGACACATAGAGCGCCTCTGCCCACTGCTCCTGGGTCATATGTGCTTTTTTGCGACACGCCGCGCAGATATTGATGTATGCTTCCTGCATGGCTAAATTCCTCCTGGTGTGGGATAATATGTGTGTCAGTTCCCTTCCAAATAGCGGAGGAAGGACACGCGGTGTATCTTGATGTTCCGACCGCTCTGGATCGTATCAAATCCGAGCTTTTCGGGATACTCCCGCACCATCTGTCTGATCCAGTGCGGATTGACTCCCAGCAGCGGTGCTGCTTCGCAGGGCGAAATAAAGCACTTCTCGCAAGCACGAAGCTCTTCCAGCGTTGACATGATCTAGCCTCCTTTTAGATAAGATTCAGCACGCCGATCGTTGCGGCGATCAGCTCGATCGCGCAGCCGAGCAGCTCCAGCAGCATCACGCGGAGCTGCCGCCCGCCGTCAGTGAGCATTTGCGTTCCTCCTTTTGACTTCCATCTGCTTCCATGGTAAGATGCAGGCGGAAGGGGGTGTAAAAATGCAATTTCCCGATTTTGCTGATTTCAAGCAATATCTACAAGAGTTTGAGCCTGATATCAATGCGTGCACACAGAGCCAGAAGCTCTATCAGATCAAAAGCATGACGCCGGAAAACGTAGCTGCTTTTGCATCTGACATTGCGGCAGACACGCTGCACGCCGCGAAAGTCACGTCGCTTTGGTATCTGACTCTGTATCATCAGTGGCTGGCGGATTATTTCGATGCCTCCGAGTAAACTCGCCGAGCCTCTGCCAGTCCACCGGGGCGATTGCTCTGGGAGCAACCTCGATGCTGACCTCGCTTGGTGTCAAGAGAGCTTCCAGTGCAGCGATTCGGCGCTCAAGCTGGCGCAAGCGTTGTCTGCGTACTTTCATCCGTGCTTCCCTCCTCGTAGAGATCGTCGATGCTGCATTGTAGCGCTTTTGCCAGTGCGGGGAGCTGGGCGGCGACCGGGAAACTTTCGCCGCGTTCCCATTTCCCAACAGCCTGATAGCTTACACCCATGAGATTCGCAAGCCCACCCTGGGTTAATCCTGCGGCAATTCGCCGTGAACGCAAACCTTTCGTTTCGCGCACCTCCTTTCAAACAACCTTAGGTTGTTGACTGTAATATAGCACTACTTTTTGTTGTTGTCAACCCTTTTTTTATTGATTGCCGCAACTTTGCGTTGTAGTATTGTTTTAGGTGATGCTTATGTTTTGTGATAATCTGCGCAAAGCGCGCGAAAATGCAGGGCTGAGTCAAAAAGAGGTGGCTCAAAAACTATCATTTTCCGCCCAAGCAGTCGGGAAATGGGAGCGCGGCGAATCTACCCCCGGACCTGATTCGATTGCACAGATGGCTCAGTTATACAATACATCGACCGACGCTTTGCTTGACGTAGAAAAACGCCCCGCTGAAAGTCTCAGCGAGGCGAAAAAAGCTATGTATGAATTGGTTGATACGCTTAGCGACGAGCAGATTGCTCGCTTGGTTGAGATAGCAAAAGCAGCACTTGCTCTTTAAACCATTCAAACTGCGCCGGCGTCATTTCTGCGATCATAGTAATCAATTCCGTGCTTTTGTTCTCCATCTCAACGCCCCCTCTTTCCCGTGTTTTTAATTTTAGAACAATTGTACGTTATAATCAATTGGCATTCTGCCAAAATTCGCAAGCATATTTTTGGCAGTCAAAAACCTATCAAGAGAGTTTTAAGGGACAGGTGATGTGATATGGCGCGTAAAAAATCGATCATCCCCGGCTTCAGCCTCAACCGGGCGCTAGGGATAACATCCGCCAAGCAGAAAATCGCCCGCGCGACCGGCATCCCTACTACGAAACAAGGGCGGAAAAGGAAGATGCAGAGCCACCTTTGGACGGCAGCGGCTGTCGGTGTTGCATCCGCCCTCAGTCAACCGGCACAGAAACCTAAAATTGCAGCGCCGACGCAACCGAAATACACAGCGACGTCGCTCGAAGATTTGTATGACGCCGCTGTCTGCGCAGTCATTGACGCTGGCGAAGCATCAGTCCCCGTCCTACAGCGCAGTCTGCGGATCGGGTATGCGCAAGCAACGAAGTTGCTGGACCAAATGACAGACGATGGGATAGTCGGACCTTTCGAGGGCGATAAGCCGCGCGAAGTTCTCATTACAAGAGAGCAATGGGAGGGCGCGACGGCAAGCGATGATAGCTATGCGGAGGATCAGTATTATGACTACGGCGGTTATGATCCAGAGCCGCCCAGGCGAAAGCCGCTCTACAAAAGAGTGTGGTTTTGGATACTCGTTGTCCTCTTAATGTCCGGGTTAAGAACGCGCATCGCAAAGTGGCAAGCCGCTCGCAACCAGCGCGAGGAGGCGCGCGTCCTCGCCGAGCTTGCCGAGCGAGAGCAGCAGAAGCAAGCCGAAGCCGTCGCCTCAGAGCCTGACCCACCCACCGAGGAAGAGCAGCCGAGCGCGACAGAAGATCATTACACGAGCGACGATCCAGAGCCAGAGCAGGAAGAGACGGAGGCGGAGGACGCTGCGCCGGAAACCTCAGACACGGTCACCGAGGTAGCAGCGCCGGAAACTTCGGACACCACCACTGGACCGGCAGCGTCGGAGGCGACGGGCAACGTGACCACGATCGTCGTGCCCGTCACTCCGAGCACGGAAACGACTGCCAGCAGCACCGAGCCTGTGGGACAGACGTATGTGCTCAATACCAGTACGCATAAATTCCACTACCAGAGCTGCTCAAGCGTCAAAAAAATCGACCCCGAGAATTACTCAACCTATACCGGGACGCGCGACAGCGTGATCTCCATGGGCTATGAAGCCTGCGGTCGCTGCCATCCCTGAATATCCTTAGCATGGTGAAAACGTCGAAAAAGAGAGGGGCGACACCGTGAAACCTGAGAGATTCGCCCCGTGCCAGCGTGTCATCGCTGACACGGGGCTTTTTGCGACAAGCGACTGGGAACGCCTGTATCTGCATCGTACGCGGCAGGAGGTTGTTTTGTAAAGCCGTATTTCCATGTTTTTACACACGGTTTTACATGTTTTTTAATTTCATCGCGTTGTTTTTGACTAAAAAGCTGAAAAATCGACGAAAGAAGGCACTTACTTGAAACCCAGAATATCTGAGCTATGCCGAAAGAACAAAGACACAATGAACCCACGAAGGACGAACGAGGATCTGGCAGAGCGCACAAACCTGAGCCTGAACACCGTGGCGGGCTTCCTGCGCGGCGAGGTCTCAAATCCGGGCGTCTACACCGCCGGACCGATCTGTCGTGAGACCGGCGTGTCGCTGGACGACTACTTCGACATCATCACGCCAAGCCGCGAGGCGAGCGAGGAAGCCCGGCAGCTCGCCTCGGAGGTAGAGCTGCTCAAGGCAAAGAATGAGGGCTTGCAGCACGAAAATGCAAATCTGCGCGCCTCTCTGCGAATGCACCGCTTCACGACCGGCGTGCTCCTTTGTATCGTTGCTGCGGCGGCGATCGCTCTGCTGGTCGACGTCCTCAACCCCGACGTCGGCTGGATTCGCCGCGCGCTGACGCGTACGCAGCAGGTACTACAGGGGGTGCAACATCTGTGAGCGCAAAGCCTAAAAATCGCGGCAATAGCACCGGCAGCGTCTACAAACTGCCCAACGGCACATGGTGCGCAGCCGTGACGCTGGGCTATGAGATCATGCCCGGCGGCGAGCAAAAGCGCCGCACCCGCAAAAAGGGCGGGTTTAAAACAAAACGCGAAGCGCAGGAGTATATCCCGCAGCTTCGCGTGACGCCGCCCGGCATCGACCCGGAGATCACCTTCCAGCAGCTCTATACGGAGTGGTTTAAGTTCCATTCGCAGCTTCGCAGCAAGGACACGATGAACTGCTATGCCGCCGCGTACAAGTACTACAAGCCCGTCTGGTGGTGCAAAATGCGCGACCTCAAGACCGCCGCGCTGCAAGCCTGTCTCGACGCGTGCCCGCGCGGCAGGCGTACGCAGGAGAATATGAAGGCCCTCGGGACAATGCTGTACCGCTACGCCATGCGTGACGACATTGTCACGCGTAACTACGCCGAGCTGCTGCGCGTCGGAGGCGGCAAGCAAGCGCCACGCGAGCCGTTCACCGCCGACGAGCTGGAAAAGATGCGAAAGGCGGTTGGCACTGTGCCCAAGATCGAGCTGGTGCTCATCCTGTGCTATACCGGCTTCCGACTGGAGGAGTTCCTCCAGCTCCGCGACGCCGATCTGCATTACGACGAGATCGTCAAGGGCTATTATTTTATCGGCGGCGAAAAGACGGAGGCTGGCATCAGCCGCATCGTCGCCGTCAGTCCGAAGATCCTGCCGTATGTGCAGAGCTGGCTCAAGCCCGGCTATATCTTTTCGGAGGACGGCAGCCGCAAGGTTCAGCAGAAGAAATTCCGCAACGAGTGGTACTACCCTGCCCTGGACGCTGCGGGCGTCCGCAGGCTCGTGCCGCACTGCTGCCGTCATACCTTTGCAACGCTTATGAAGGAAGTGGACGCGCCAGACGCCGACAAAGCCGCCATGATCGGACACACCAAAATCGACATGACGTACAAATACACGCACACGGATGTCAAATCGTCGTCCAATATCGCGCAGAAAATATAAAAACAGCCTCTTGAAATGAGTGCAATAGCGAGTGCAATAGCGGAGATTTTTAGAGTTCATCCCTGTATTTTACAATTTAAGCACGTTCAAAAAGTTCTGAGCGCATAGAAAAAGCACCGTAAAACCCATGTTTTACGGTGCTTTTTTGGTCCGAGTGACTGGATTCGAACCAGCGGCCTCTTGAACCCCATTCAAATACGCGCGTCGCAGACTTGTTTGAAAATATGCTCGTATTGTAGCATATTCCCCGAAAATCATCAATATACCATCAGTATTTGTCTCTTTTTATTCCGAAGTTTATACAACACAAAAAGCGATAAACGACATCGGGTGCAATACGGGTGCAATAGCGAGCGTCATTTTTCCGCGATGCACCGATAATACGCCGCGATTTTCTTCTCCGCACCGCCGCCGTCGCGATCCATCAAAAACGCCCTTGCCATCTTTGCGTAATAGTCCGGGCGATCCACGCCGTACTCGCGCGCGACCGCGCAATAGTCCGAGTAGATCATGTTCATCGCCGCGTACCACGCCGACGTGCCCAGCGCCTGCGCATCCACGCCGATGCTCCGCGCCGCCGCCGACGTCTGCTCCTGCGTCCAGTGCTCGCCCGTGCTGCCGTCCTCGTTTTCCATTCGCTCTACCCACGCCCGCGCGTCCGCCTCCGTAAAGGTCTCCGAGTGCACGCTGTGCAGCGCGTCCAAGCTGCACAGCAGCCCCGCAATAATGCCCGCCTCCTCGATATGTCCGAGCGTCATCTGCTCGTCGATGAGCTTATGCAGCCGCTCATGGAGCTTGCGTTTGTATTCGCACTTTTCCATCACAATTCCTCCTGCACCATGCTGTACAGCCTGTCCAAGTCGTTAACGTCAAATCGCAGCTCCCCAATAATGGGTATGTTGACCGGCAGCTTTTTCCCGTCCAGCTTCGGACGTGCAACGCTGTACAGCTTTTCCACATCCACGTTTCCGCTCTCATCCATCACGCCCATCATCTGCACCACAGGATGCTCCCGCAGCGCAAGGAGCTTGTCTCTGCCGCCCTCCATCACGAGTGCCAGCAGAATGCCCGCTCCGATGCCCTTGCCGGTCGGCAGGCGGGGCAAAACCTCATTGTCCGCAAAGCGCGTCACCGCGCGCATGATCTGGTCGATCGTCGCCATGCTCTACCTCCGTTTCGTGCGGGGCGGCTTTCGCCGCCCCTTTTGTGTGTCAGTTGCCGCAGCACCCGCCGCACTTGGGAAGCGGGTTGTAGAGGGACTGCGGCGTTGTGCCCGTGCCGGTTGTAACGTCTGCGACCATCTTCGGGTAAAACGTCGCGTTTGCATAGGTGACAATGCTGTTGTCAGCGCAGCAGCGGCGCTCTGCCTCCATCTTGATCTTCTCGTTCAGACGCTCCTCCACGCAGGCGATGTCCTGCCGCGCCAGCACAAAGCTGTCCTCGGTCTTCTGGTTGTGCACCGCCTGTGCCGCCAGCCCATTACGCACTTCCTTGAGCTGCTTGTCGATGTACGCATACACCTCCAGCATCTTCTGATCGTTGTAGGTGTTGGCTTTCAGCAGCGCGATCTCGCTGTCCTTCGCCGCGAGCTTGTTCTCCCTGTCCAGCTCATACCGCGTGACCGGCGTGTTCTCGCTGCACCCGTTTCCCCAGCCGCCGAAAAGACTGCCGAGACCTCCGTTCAGAACCCCCAGCCCCGTGCCGATCGCGCCCAGCGTGACGCCCAGGTTGCCCTTGCCATTGCTTGCATATTCCATGCTATTTTCCTCCTTGGTATAAAGTAAGCCTTTCAGCTCCACCATCAGCTTACTCCTCCGGCGGAAATGCTGGGCTGCACAAAGGTGCGCCTATGTGTATTTGTGTGCGTTTATTTTTTTATTTTTTTGCAAATTCCCGCTTGACATATACGGCAGTACAGTATATAATGTAGCCATAAGATAAAGCAAGGCGAAAGCCGGAAGGAGATATTATGATGGAAAAGAAAACGATCAACAACGGGCGATACGATCTCTACACCTGCACTGCGATTGCCTTTGAATCTGGCAATACAGAGCGTCAGCCGGCAATCCTCGTGCACGACAATGATAGCGAGTTTGATGCTGATGCCGTGCTGTTTAATTACACTCTTTCCGATCTCGATTCTATCGAGGACGCCGACGAGCCTTCCGCGTTCAGCGCGGAGGAGGAAACGCTCCGCTCCGTGCTCATTGATGGAAAGACCCTCCGCGAATACGCGCTTTAATCTCTTGCCGCGGGGCGTGGAGGAAACAAAAATGGACAGAATTTGCTCTACCTGCGGCGCGCATTTTGACGGGCAATCCCAAGACACGCGATGCCCAAAGTGCAGGCTTATCCCAACTAAAGTTCTTCGGAAGAAGATTTGTAAAATATGCGGAAAGACCTACGAAACATACGGAACACGCTCGCTTTACTGCGAATCCTGCGCCGCCGAACGCAGGAAAGCAAACCACGCAGAGTATCAGCGCCGCAAGCGGCAAGGTAAAACGCGTGAGCTTGGTTCGATCGATACCTGCGAACGGTGAGGAATGGAGTATATCGTTTGTGGAGGACTGCAACGTTTTTGCCAGGATTGCGCGAAAGAGCGACGCAGCGAAGCAGCCCTTGACGATTTTTACAACAATTTCGGAAAAGAAAAGCGAGAGGCAAGGATAAATTCAAGAGTGATCGCAACAGCGACCTGCATTGTCTGCGGCAAGCCGTTTTTGCTTGATGGAAAGAGGAAAAAGTGCTGCTCGGAAGAATGTATGCAAATACGAAAGAAGCAGCTTTGCGCCCAGTATCGGGACGATAGTCCGAAGGTTTACGCGGAAAAATGGGAAAAGTGGTACAGCGAAAACAAGCAAAGTTATCTCGAAAAAAAGAAGAACAAGAAGAAGGAAAGGAAAAATCAAATATGATAACTTCTGCACAGAAGCGCGCTCGCAACAAGTGGGATGCAGAAAACATGGCTGTGCTCTCATGTAAACTAAAACGGGAGATAGCGGAAACATTTAAGGCTGCGGCGAAAGCAAACGGAACGACCCCGAACGAACTGATCCGCGGATGGATCGAAGAATACCTATCGCACAATTCGATCACCGAAGAAGATCATTAACGCAGCCGAGATCCTTGCCCGAGACGCGGAATAGATAAAAAGCAAGCCCGTGGAATAATCCACGGGCTTGCTTTTTGCCTATATACCTAATTTTTTTGCCACCCGGCACGCCCTTGTTATGATGCGATCCACTCTGCGGGATACGGTCGAGCGGTCCATATTGAGCTCGATCGCGATGTCGATCTGCGGCATTTGCTTCAGGATGTACAGCCGCGCGATCGTCGTGTCCTCCGCCCCCAAGGTTGCCTCGGCAAGCACGCGCTCCCAGTCACTTGCCAGCAGGTTTTCCAGCTCCTGCGGCAGCTTTAAGCGTGCTTTCGGCATCTGCCCTCCTTTCCGGCGTGCCGGGTGTTGTTTACTTTTTATGGCTCAAGGTTGCGATATTCCCCTGAAAGCCGACCTCCAGATCCAGCGCCCTTGCAACGTCGCGGATCTTCACGTAGTTCGTGCCGTTTTTGAGGATGCGGTTGACCTCGACCTTCTTTCCATCGACGATCATATAGCTCTTTTCGACCACCTCGCCCACCTCCTCTACCTGCTTTCGGAATTTTTCCAGTCCGTCATTCCCGACCCAGTACGCTGGGCACTTCTTGCCCATCACATCATAGTGCCGGATGATGTGGTCATACGGGATCTTGTACTGCTTGCAAAGCTGGTACACCAGCTCCGCCGCGTTGGCGATGGTCCTGTTTGTCGCCATCACGCGCCCGTCCCGCTTCGCGTCGCACAGCTCCACGCCGATGCTGTTCGCGTTCCGGCAATAGGGATGCTTATACGTCCGCGCCCCGCAGTGATAGGCAACGTAGTCATCCGGCACGCTGCGCGTGATGGAATCATCGTCCACGAAATAGTGCGCCGATGCGACGGGATCGAGCGGCTGCTGGAAATACCGCCCGTTTGATTCGTCCGAATCGCCGTCGTTCGCCGTGTAGTGTACTACGATCCACTCGATCTTCTGTGTGCGCTTCCCGCCGTAATTGGAGCGGTGCGCGAGCTGCGTTTTGATCTGCACCATAGCCTCACCCCCGCATCAGGAGAAACAGCATCACACAGGCTGCGGCAAAGCACGCGATCCCCAGCCACATCATTCTTGCGTCCCTCCGTCCTTGTCCATGGCGTCCTGTATCTTCTGGCTCTGCGTGCCGAAGTAGAACGCGATGATGACCGCATAGATGGTCATAAAGTCCTGACTGATCTTCCCGACGATCGCCATGTACGCGAACACCGCCGTCAGCACCAGCGTCACCAGCGACTTGACGCTCAAAAGATTCCCCAGCCGTTTCTTGATTTGTTCCATTCAATTTTCCTCCCCATCATTTTTGTCCTTTGCAAACACTCTCTTGAATGCCAGCAGCGCCAGCTCTCCGCCGAAGAACGCCCCGGCAAAGGTCAGCACGTCGCTGAGGTCGCACGTCCAGTCCAGCACCGCACACAGCGTCTTGAGCACGACCGCCCAGATCAGCACGCCCGTCAGCGTGCGGATGCAGTAGATCACGATGGTCTTTGCCATCTCCCCCTTGCGCCAGCGGCGCTTGTTTCTGAGCATCATTTCAGCCCCAGCCGCACCAGTGCATACGCGATGAGACCGCCCACAAGCGCCGTCAGCGCCGTTTTGAGCACCGTGTCCCACGCCTTTCCTGGCTTGTCCCGCAAAGCCTGCACCGAGCTGTCCAGCTGCTCAAAGCGCGTGTTGAGCTGCTTGAGCTGCTCTGCCATCACCATCACCGAGGATGATAATTCGTACAGCACCTTGTTGTCCTTTTCCAGGTCCTCGATCCTGCGCTTGTTCCCCTCACTGAGCTTTTCCACCCGCGTCATGCGGTGCTCCATGTTGATCTCATCCATCTCATATCTCCTTTTGTTTTTTTACAGCTCTACGAATCGCTCATCGTCCCACTGCGGCATATCCCACGCTTCACCCGTCCAGACCTTGCGCACGCCGTCCTTGATGTAGCAAAAGTTTGGGTATGCCGTTGCGCCGTCCTTCCACACGATGGGGTTGTCCGCCGTGCCGACCGGCTCTTTCTGCGCCACATACTCTTTTCTGACAACGATTCGATTGACCGCGTAGATGTGCCAGTCATATCCGAGCTTATCGCTCTGCTCCACCGTGACCGTGATGCCGCCAGCTCTAGCGGCTGCACGTCCTTGTTTAATTGCATTTTTTATTTGTAGGAATCTTTCAGTTGTTATCATAAGTCTCTCCCAGTTCTAGCAACATCTCTTCCGCTTTCATTGTATCTGTCAACCGTTCACGCAATTGTTCTACGCTTGCTGTCTCGATGTCAAAATCGTCTGGAATAAGCTTGTCCACCTCCGTGTAGGTATACGTCGCGTCCGCAACGTCGATCGCCTCGGAGTATTCCGAGCCGGTCTCCACCTGTCGGATGAGGTATCCGGCATCCGAATACGTCCGCCACAGCTCCACGCCGTCACTGCGCGTTTTGTAGTGTTCTCTGATTATCATTTAATTTGCACTCCCTCCACCTTGCGCGATACCCACGATGTGGTCCGCATATGTCGCCCAGTTAGTCGCCGCTTTCCATTCGTCCACAAGCGCAGCCGGAACTTCTATTTTACAATTTGCGTTGATATTGGTGAACGCATTGGTGTTCGCCAATGTCGGCACAGCGGCGCAGTGGGTAAAATTGTACCAAAGAACGCCTTGACAGTTTGCAAAGGCGCTTGCACCAATGCTCGTGATGCCTGCCGGAAAGTCTATCCTGATGAGGGAATAGCAGGTCGAAGCGAAGTTGTTCGGAATTGTCGTGATGCCGCTTCCGATGACAAGCTTCTGTGCCGTCAGGCAGGTATCGAAGGTATAGCCGGATAGGCTCGTCACCGTATCGGGGATGATGATTTCGTCGATGCTCTGGCAGTTTGTCATCACATATCCTAAGATTTCGGTGACACTATTCGGGAAGGTGATATGCGGCAGTGAGTTGCTGTTGCGGAGCAAATATCTGCCGATTTTTTTCACGCCGCTAGGAATGGAGATCATCTGCAAACTATAATTTGCGTAAAAAGATGATACCTCGCTGATCGTGCAGCCCTTCGGCACGACAAATGCCTTGAGCGAACCACATGCTTCAAACGTATTTGCGCCTACACTGGTCACGCTAGTCGGAACGGTGATCGTTCTAAGCTGCCCGCACTGTGTGAAGCCATGTGAGCCGAGACTGCTGACGTTCTTTCCGATCTCCACTCGTTTGAGTACGCTTATGACGGCGCGCTTTGCCGGACCGAACGGACCGAGCACATTACGCACGGTCGCGTTTCTGCCGAGCGTCAGCGTGCAGCCGTCTGCCACCGCAAGCGTGATGATGTGATCTCCTGGCGTAAACTGGTGCGTGGTCTGAATCTCGCCCGTACCGGCAAAGGTCTGTGGCGCGCTGCCGTCCCCCCAATCCACGATAACGCCGTTTGCAACGGTCTGCAAAAAGCAAAGCGGAATAGTCCCTGTGCTCACCACGTCCGGGATGGTGATGTACAACCTTGTTTTTCCGTCATCCGTGATGTAGTTCAGCCCGACTTGTACCTTGCGATTGAGCGATTTGATCTCCGCCAGCGTCCAGTTCCAGCCCTGACAAATCAGCCCCGTGCGTGTCGGCAGGCCTGGCAACGCCGTCTTGCCCGCCAGCTCGTCCAGCGTCCACGCATAGAGCAGCGTGCCGTCGTAATCGTAAAAGTTTATGTCCGCTTCCATTGGCGGCTCAGAGGGCGTGCCGCCGGGATCGAGCGTCCCCGCGATCTGCTCGCCAGCGGCATTGTGGGCCGTCACGCCGACGCGCAGGTCCTGCGGCGTGACGGTGTCGCCGCTCAGGTCGATCAGCGTCCTGTCACCAAAGACGATCTTGCTGTTGCCCATATCACGCACCCGCCGTCTTGCCGATGGTGACGGTTTTGCCGCCAGCGGCGTTGTCCGCCTCGTTGTAGTAGATCGCGTTTACCTTCACTTGCGACAGGTAGTCATAGCCCTCGTCGGGGAGGACGGTCTGTGCCGTCGTCAGAGGATCGACGGTCTTAGTCTGGACGCTCACTGCCTCGCCGCCGTATGTGCCCTCTACGCCGAGGATGGTCACGCCCTTTTTAATATTCGCGGCGATGATCTTTGCCGCCTCTGTGGGGTCGATGACGCACTTGCCGCTGCCGTCATGATAGCCCAGTGGGACGATGTACTCGCCGCTGACCGTGGAGATCTTCGCGGCGACCGCACCGTTGTTGGGCATCTCGCCGGTGATCATCGCGCCGCGCGCACCCGCCGTCTTGCCGATGAGGATCTCCGACGCCTTGACGGTCGCCCCAGAGGTGTCCAGGTCAAAGGTACAAGAGCCGGAGTGCACCTCGCCGTCAGGTCCGTGGTATTTGTAGCCCAGCAGCACTTTGCCCGGCTCGACCGTGTCAGCGGTCAGGTCGATAAGCACCTGCCCGCCGTAGATGATTTTATTTTTTCCCATGATTTACACCTCCGAAGCAATGTAGACGGTGTCGCCCGTGGGGTTCGCCGTCTCGTAATACGGTATTTTTTGCACAGTGACGTCGTCCTGCATCGTCTTGTCTTTGGTCGGCAGCACCGTCGCGGCGTCAGCCTTGGGGATCACGATATAGTCGCCCTCGTACGGCGCGCTGCCGGAAAAGATGATGCGCGTCTGATCGACGGCAAATGCCAAGGCAGGCTTTCCGCGGATGTCAAAGCGAAGCTCTGCGGGTTTTCTGCCGATGTCAAAATGGATCGCCATCACAGCACCACCTTGCTGATGCTGTCAGTGACGCTGATGTCCCCAACGTCAACGCCGATCACGGTCGGCGTCGCCCCGCCCTTGAATTTTACGCGGATCTGGACGTGCTGCGACGAGCGCTGAATAGCAAACGTCTCTTCCTGCGTGAGGGGGAAAAGAAAATTCCCGCCCTCATCCAGCACCACCTCGCCGGGGTACAGCTTCCGCATCTTGCCGATCACGAATTCGACTTCGTCGATCGTGGTCATGTCCAGCGGCTTGCCGTTCTGCTTGCCGATGATGGGGATGGCGTACTGGTCGCCCTGCATGATTTTTAAGCTCATGCCGTCCTCCTTTGCTATGTCTTGCCGGGATGTTTTGTTGATGCCAACAAAACATCTGCCAAATTTCCCAACGTTGGGAAATTTGACGCTTATGCCGGGTTTCCGATCTTGCAGATCACGACCACGCTGCCGCTGACGCGGGCGATGAGCACCCGGTCACCGGCAGCCAGCGTGACCGCTGTGTTGCACTTATAATGCTTTGCCGTCGCCGCCGTCTGACCGGGAAAGATCAGGCTGACGCCGTCGGCATACTTCGCGCCCACCGTCGCAAGCCCGATCTGCCCAGAGCTGGGCGCGGCTTTTGCTGTGCCGAAGAGCTCCATCATGCGATCACCGTCCTTTTTGCCGTATGCTGCATGAGCTGCCCGGTCGCCATGCTGAGCGTCCAGCCCGTCTCCTCGTAGATGCCGGAGAGCAGCGGGTCGTCGATGGAAATCGTATCGCCGATGCCGTGCCCTGGTTCGTTGAGCGTAGAAAAGCTGATCGTGCGCGCCGACAGCATCGACTCGTTCCGCGCCCGGTCCGCCGCAGCCTGAAGCTCATCCTGGCTGGCAATGTTGTCGAGCTGCTGCACGTCCACAATGCGCATCCCGCGGCGGAAGGTGGAGATGCTGGACGTCGGCGAATCGTTGACAGAGGTCGCGACCATGTCGGCATCCAGATCGGGATTGGAGCAGATGCGGACGAACACATTCGGTGCGTTGAAATAGTCCGCCTCGTCGCTTCGGTCGGGTGAGATCGGCTCTGCGCCGCGCAGATCGCTCGCGCTGTAAGCGTGGTCGATGCGGTCGGCACTCGGCGTCTTGTACGGCGTCAGGTGCGCCAGCCCGCGCCCGTCGAACCACACGTCGCTGTAATTGATCTCGCCCAAAAGCTGATTGATGATCGTCAGATACGTCGTGCCGATGTCCCAATCCTCGCGGTCGCTGGCAAGCACCGCGTCCGACGGCGTAGCGAGGATCAGCTTGATCCCCGCCGCCGTCATGAGCTGCTGCACAACGGTCAAATACGCCGTCCCGGCGGCGAGATGCAGGATGTTTTCCGTGCGCATATTTTGCAGCCGCCAGCAGCGATCATACGCCTCGATCTGCGTCAGTACGCGGTATCGGTCTGCGACTTGGCTGTGCGTTGCCGTTAGGAACACGCCCAGCGGCGTCTCTGCGCCGTTTGCGATCATGACGGGCTGTATCTCGTCTGTGAGCAAATTGACGCCGTCAGGGACGCGGAAGCGCCCGGAGAAGCTCATCTTGATCTCGGAATCGCGGTCGGCGTACACATTCGGTGCGTCGCCGCTCTCCCATTCCAGCCGCGCCAGCTCCGCGCCGCCCCGCAGGACGTTGACGCGGTAGTTTACATCACGCCTCGTCAATGTCGATCTCCTCCTTTACATCCGCCTGCGCCACATCGAAGCCGTAGGTGCTGAAAAAGTCGTCCGAGGTCTCGGAGAGGTTTGCGATGTAGCCCATCACCATGTTGCCCTCCGGCGTTTTGACGCACACCAGATGCCCCAACATGGAGAGCATCCGCGCCCGGTCGTCGGCGGTGAAGCAGACGCAGGCGACACGCAGCGAGCGCTGCACAAATTCGCTCCGCTCCGCCACGGGGTACGTCCGCCCGGAGAGCTGCATATACTGGATGTCCCGCGCCAGCGAGTACGCCGTGGAGCGGTGCGCGCTTGCGTCATAGCGCAGGTCTACCCATTGCCCGGCGTCCAGATCGTACAAGCATGTGCTCGTCGTCTGCACAGTCACTGTGACGGCGTCTGACAGGCTGTAGTTGGCGCTGGTGGCGTAGCAGCCGCGCACCTGATACTTGACCTGTCCGATGGACGTGCGGTCCGTGTAGCGCGGCTCCGTCGTTCTGGCGATAGCCACACCGTCGCGGTAGACGATGTAGTAGTCAAAGCCGCTCGCCGTCCACGCGAGCGTCACCTCGCGCCCAGTTTCGGCGGTCAGCGTGATGGCGCTGCCGGGGGTGTTGATGATCTGGAGCGGCGCGACGCCCCAAGCAGACCAGAAGCCGTACTCGTTCTGCACCCGGACGCGCACGGTGTAGTCGCCGTCCGCCAGATACAGCGGAGACTGCCACTGCTTATCCGTCCCGAAGTGCGTGCCGTCTGCGTAGACGCCGACCAGCTCCACCTGATACGCCTGCTGCCCCTCGACCTGCCACGAGATTTTCGGGCGGGGTGAGAGTTCCTGAATGACGACCACCGGCGCGGCAGGCGCACCCACGCAGATGAAGGTCGCCGCATCGCTCCACGCGCTGGCAACGTTGTCGGAGTTGTAGGTGCGCACGCGCCAGTAGCGCGTGCCCGCTGTGAATGTGTTCGCCGGAGCGGTCCAGCTCTGCGCTGAACCTGTGATCGTGGCAAGCGCCGTCCATGTGCTTTTGTCGGCGGACCATTGCAGCTCCGCCTTGGTCTGCGCCGTGCCGGTATCGATGATGTGCGACCAGCGGAAGAGGATCGGAGACGTGGATTCGACGACTGCACCGTTCGGCTCGAGCGCTTCGGCGGTTGCAGCAGATTCTGCTGTCGAGATAATTGCCCAATCAGATGTTGCCGTAGCTCCATCCTTTGAGGTTATGATGACGCGCCACTGAATTTCGCCGGCAGGGAACGTATTTGCCGGAATTGTCACAGTAGAGGTATTGCCGGGAATCGAAATCGACGTAACGACGCCACCTGAGCCAACGCGCCACTGGAATACCGCAGATGCCTGCTGCACCCTGGAAACTTGGCTCACTTCCCACGAAAAAATCGTATCATTTGTGTGCGGTACATATCCAGAGGAAGGAGTCATGGTCCACGTCGGCGCAACAGATTCCGTTGTGACCCACGAAGAAGTAGCCATTGCTCCGTTATTAGCCGTGCCGACAACACGCCAATCAATTACACCGACCGGGAAAATTCCTGCAGCAACTGTTGCGGAATTACCTTCGACCGTCGCATCCACAAATTTACTTGCCGAATCTCCTTGCTTACGCCACTCGATTTTTACACTTTGGATTTGCACGGGCACGACAGTTGTCGCAGAAACACTCACAGCCCAGTTAAATTGCGTCTCGGATAGATTTTTAATCTTACCTGCAAAAATCGAAGCATAATTGAAACCGACCGTGACTTCGGTATCCCCAAATGTAACCTCGATGTACGGGTACGCCCCAGACGTCGCCCATTCTGTATTACGCGCCCCAATCGCCAGCCCATTTCTTAAAGCAAATATGAGTTCAGTCGCGCCCAGGGGCAATTCGCGTACATACGGGATTTGCTCGCCATCTACTATAAATCTGTAATTGCGGGCATAGTTGAGCTTTGAAAAAGTGACACTGCTCACATCAGCTACAGGTGCTGCTAAATAATAGATGTCCTCGTTCCATGTGATATTGTCGTATGCGCCATTTACTGCCCTCAAGCAGAGACTCCCAGACACGACAGGAGAAAATTGAAAGCTTGCCGCTAAATCAAACACAGCGACTAAAAGCAGGGACGACCCGTATCCGAAGGAACTGCCCACAGAATAATGAGCATTCGAGTCAACTGAAGATACTCCGGCCAGTTGATTGCCGGATGCAGTAGTAGTTGCCATCAATCTCCCCCCATTCTTCTTACTCTGCGGCGATTTTTTACGATGCGGATGATGTCCTCGAACTCCTTGATGCTGCTGGCAGGGATGGTGATGTTATAGGTATCACCGCCGCCTGCCTGACGGCTCTCCTGTGCGGTCAGAATGCGCGTGCCCTGCGGGAGGATCGCCATCTCAGGCCCGTTCTCGCCGATGAGCGTCCGCCCGCCGTACCAGTAGTCCGTGCCGGCGGCGTTGTAGCCGTGGAGCTGCTTCCAGTACTCATATGTTCCGACCGGGTTTTTCGCGTATTCGGCGCGTAGCTCCGCCTCGGTATGCACGCCGGATTCGATCCAGCCCGCGGATTCGGAATAGCGGTAGCCGCTATATGCACCACTCGCGACCTGCTGATGACTGAGCTGCCCGCGGCTGGCATTCCACCCGAGGGCGGTGCTGATCTTATCTCCGTTGAGAGTGAGCATGCCGACGAGCACATCCATTGTGTCGGCGAGGAGCGCTACGGCTTCCACGATTGGCTTGAGTGCCAGCGAAAGTGCTGGGAGAATCGTTGTGACGAGCGCGCCCAGTGGCTCAAGCAGCGACACCGACGATTCGAGGATGCTGCCGAATGCCTCGACCGCGCCGGAATCGATCAGCGCCTTGCCGACCTTTTCTATCAGCGCCCGGATGTCCTCCAACGCAGACGTGAGGTAGGGTGCGAACTCCGCCGCCATGTTATTTTTTACAGCGTCCTGCGTCGTCTGCAAACGCTGAAAGCCGTCATCGACCGCGCCGAGTGCGCTCAACGCCTCGTTGTCGAGCACATAGCCCACGTTATGCGCCTCGTCTGCGTACTCACGCAGCGTGTCGCTGCCCTGAATGATCAGGGGGTTGAGATCCTGCGCCGAGCGCCCGAAGATGTCCATGGAAAGCGCGTCGCGCTCTGTGGCATTGCCCACCTTGCCGAGTGCGTCGATCGTCTCGTAAAATACGTCGTTGGCGGTGCGCATATTGCCCTCAGAATCCGTTACGGCAATGCCGAGCTGCTCAAAGGCTTTTTTAGCATCGCCCGTTCCGTTCATGGCATTCTGCATATTGTTGGTGAGCTTGGTCAGCGAGGTTTGCAGTGTATCAATGGACACGTCTATCAGCTCTGCGGCGTAGGAAAACTCCTGAAGCTGCTCCGCAGACTGTCCAGTGGTCATGGACATGGTCAGGATGTCATCGGCGAATTTTGCCGATTCCTTTGTCACGTCGATCAGCGCCTTTTCCACCTTGACGATCGCTGTGACCAGCGCGGCAAGCCCAAACACCGCTGCCCCCGCCGCCACGTTCACGCCGCCAAGACCATTCACCGCCTCCTGCGCACCAGCGGGCAGTTGGATGCCGAGCTTGTCGGCAACGTCCTGCAGGGTCGTACCGAAGCTGGCGGACTGCTCATCGACCGCGCCGGTCTTTTCGACGAGGTCCTCCATGCCGCCGGAGAAGTTATCCGCCTCCACGCCGGCATCCTTGAGGGCGTCGGTGTTGTCGCGCAACTCGCGCTCCATGTCGATGAGGGTGGAGTTTGCCTTGTTGAGCTGCTGCTGCCACTTCTGCGTGCGGGCGTCAGATTCGCCGTACTCCTGTGCGGCGTTTTTCAGCGCGTCCTCCAACGCGGAGATCTTCTCCTTTTGGGTGAGGATCTTCTCGTTGAGGGTCTCGTTGATCTTCGTCAAGCCCTCGACATTGTCCTTGTTTTCGGCATAGGTGTTTTTCAGCAGCTTCAGCTTGCTGTCCAGCGTACCCAGCGCGGTGTTGATCTCACCGACCGCAGCCTTGTACTCACGTTCGCCGTCCAGCTTGATATTGGTTTTAATGCTTGCCGTCGGCATTTACCCACCTCCCATCAGGTATTCGTACAACGACGTTCCGGCGGGCTGCTCCGTGGGTGCAGCATCAAAATGACGCCGGGGCGGTGCTGCGAGTTTGAAATACTCGCGGTATAGAGCCATGCACCGCGCCGGCGTCATTGTCCGCCAGAAAACGGTTTCATCGTTTTTCAGGACATTGATCCAAATATTCAGATACCAGGCGAAGTTCAGTCCGTCGCTGCGGCCTCGCTGGTCTGTGCGTTTTTTTCGTTTCCCTCCGCAGGCTGTTCGGTGTCCTCGCTGCCCTCGCCGGAGATCGCGGCGATAAAGAGTGCAAAAACATCGTCCTTGTAGCGCTGGAAGTCCTTCCAGCCCAGCTTGCGCCCGATCTCCTTGTCAGTGTAGCGGACGTCAAGCCCGGCGGCATCCGCCGCCTCGTTGACCATGGCGGCGACGAGGCGGTTGAAGCTGCGCAGCCCCATCTTGCTTTCCAGCATCGAGCCAAGCCCGTCACACGCCTCCTGCAGCTCCGCGAGGACGTTCATGTTGCAGCGCAGGACGTAGCGCTGACCGTCCAGCCAGATCGCCAACTCCTTCAGACGCATATCCATCAGCCGCCCTCCGTAACCGCCGTGGGCGCGGTGGTGAATACCGCGTCGCACCACGCCTTTGCATCCGCCTCGGTGTCGAGCGTCGCCACCTCCAGCAGGTCGCCGAGCTCGTCCACGAGGAACTCGCCCGTCGTGGTCGGCGTCTGAAAGGTGATGTTTTCGCCCTGCGTCTGCCCGTTGGTGGAGGGCGGGCCAAAGAGCACCTTGCGGACAAAGACCGCCGTGAATTTCTCGACGCCATCGATCATATCCGGCATATAGAAGCTCCAACCGACATACTGCCCCGTGGAGCTTTTGCCAAAGGTGATACTCTTGACAGTGGCGCTGGATACGGTGCGCTGCTTCTCGTAAGCCCGGAACATGAGCTTCTGCGCGGCAATGGGAATGTACTTGACACCCGCGGATGCCGTACCGCCCGTGGCTTTCTTCATGTATTCAGCGAGGACGGACTCGGCGTAGACGCGCCCCTCGGCAAAGCGCATTTCGAGCGAGACGGTCATCGCGTCGCCCATCGAGACGGCGGCGCCGTACTCCGTCACGCCCGCGCTCTTCTTCTTGTATTCTGCTACCTGCAGATACCTGAGATCAAACTGAGGCATTTCATTCTCCTTTCAGTTTTTGAGCCGCCACGTCGCTCATGGCGTCGTTTGCGGTCTTCCATGCGTTTTTGATTGCGGTGGACCAGTAATAGTCCGCCGCGATCTTGCCGCCCTTCCGGCGGCCGTAGTTGAGGACGAACGCTTTTGTGCCATAGCGCTGCCCGCGGCTATCCTTGCCGTTGAGCGTGACCTGCATATAGGGAATGCCGTTTTTGTCACGCTTTACGGTGCGGCTGCGTGTGATGTGGCGGAATGTTTCTCCCGTCCGGCGATCGACGCCCGGTCGATTGTGCCCACTCTGAACGAAGGCAGACTTTACATCGCGCATCATGATCTCCGCCCCGGCATTCAGCATTGCCTTGATGTTTTCATCGCTATATAGGTCCGCCTTTTCAAGCTGCCGGATTGCCTCACGCAGACCATCGGTCGCGACCTCTGCCATCAGATCACCTCGCAGGGGATGTCCGTGTAGTACGTGGCGGTGTCGGGATCATAGGAGTGCTCGAGCGGCTGCATCGGGATGTGCGCCGTGCCGAGCGCCGTGATCACCTGCGCCGGCAGGTCGTCGTCCTCCGTTTGGGTCGCCACCGTCACCACCGCCTGATACGTCGTGGCAAACGGCGAGCCCTCGGCGTTAAAAAACCGCTGCCCGGTCGGCGTCCAGACGAGATAGCGCAGCAGTGGCAAGCCGTCCTCCGCCGTCTCCGGCGCTTGCACCTTGTACACAGCGTCCGGCAGCACGGTTTTAAGCACCGTCTCGATCTTTGTATAGCTCATACTTTCCCTCCGGCTCAGCGAGGCTGAGCGTCGTCGCGGGCAGCCCGTCGGGGTCGAGATCGCGCTGCGCCTGGTCGATGCGGTAGACGTTGCCGTCCTCCAGGATGCAGTACTGGTCTGCCTCGATCGGTGCGTCGTAAATGCTGCGCGGCAGCGTCACCATCCGTACCAGCTTGCTGCCCGCCTGCTTCCCGGCATAGTACCGGGAGGCGTAGACGGTGCGCTCGCAGTAGAAATGCGAGCTGACCTCTTCCAGCTTGCGCACGGCGGGCGAGCGCCCGGGGCGCAGCGTGCAGATCGTCAAAATCTTATCGTAGATCACGGCGCACCTCCCATTTTCTCATGGCAGATGCGGTCCTTGATTATTACGTCCAGATTCTTCGGCAGCGACGCCCGGTCGGTGCTGCCGCGCGCGCGGTACATCCACGCGGCGACAGAGCCGACAAGCAGGTCGTCTTCATCGCTGTTATCATCCAGCGTGACGCCGCGGCGGCGCAGGAAAGCGTCGGCTGCGGTCAGCAGACCGCGCAAATAAATTTTTTGCTGATCAGCGCACGACAGGAAGCCGAGATCAACCATCATATAAGTAAGGCGCAGATCTGCTGACATTTTGCAGCCTCCTTTCCTTAACCGGCTTTTGCGGTCACACCGCCAGAGCCGACCGCGATCGCGCGACCGTTGCCGTCGACCTCGACGACAGTCACAGTCTGACCGGTCGTGCCGTCAATGGTCTTGTTCGCGGGCAACTCCGTCCAGCCCTTGCCGAGCGTCTCGCCGTTGGAAACCGCGATAGCCTGACCGCCGACCTGATACTTGAGCGCACCCGAGCCGTTGCCCGCGACAGTCACAACGCTCTTGCCGTTTGTAGTGCCTGCGGCAGTCGTGACGATCAGGGTGCCGATCTGGGAGTTCGCGTAGTCAGGCGCGAAGGAAATGCTGGTCCTCGGCGCAGTGTTGTGGAAGTTTACCATGACAAATGCCTCGCCGCGCGCGGGCTTGCCGTCGTAGCGGCCAATGGAGCGGTACACGGTCATGTTGCGCAGGAAGAACGGAATGTCCGAGGACGCGATTGCCAGACCCTCACGCTCGACCATGCGCATCAGGCTGCCGAAGCCGCCTGCGATGTCGTTGTCGGCCATGAATTCCAGCTCGACGATATCGCCGCCGACGATCGGGAAGGTGTTGCTGATACCGGCCGTAATGGCTGCTGCTGCATTGAAAGCCAGCGCCTTCGACATCAGGCGGATGTGGGTCTTGCGGTTCATGACCCAGAACACACGGCCGTCGGAGTACTTCGGGTCTGCGATGCCGAGCGCCTCGATCAGCGTGCTGAAGAAAGCAGCGCCGGAGGTCGCGTCGATGTCCAGTTTGAGGATGTGGCTGGTATGCAGGTCGGTGAAGTCGCCCTGATCGTTGCCCCACCACGTGGGAGTCGTCGCCGCAGCAAGGCGGGTGACAAAGCCGACCGGCATTTTCTTGCCCGTACCGTAGACGATAGCCTTATCCAGTGCGCGGGCGTTCGCTTCGCCCATTGCGTTCAGGATGCTGGTCAGCAGCTGAAGGTCTGCGTCATCCTGAATGGCAGCGTTGGAGATTGCCATGTAGCCTGCCAGCATATAGCCGTCCATTTCGAGCTGCGTAAAGTCGAGCGAAATTTCGTTAATGTTCGCCAGCATTTCCGTCCAGACGGCCTCCGCGCCTGTGCCGGCGACATTCTGGCGAGAATGTCCACGGATGGATTCACTGTGCACATACGACCAGAGCTTGGAGTTCTGATACGTCAGATCGCGCAGGATCTGCATGAAATCGGTCGGAATGCCGAGCTCTGCGCCGGTCGCGCTGTTCTGCTGCTCGCGAAGCGCGCGGAAGCGGCGGAGGAAATCCTGCGTGCTATCCTTTCTCAGCAGCGCGTCGCGCTCCTGATAGGTGAGGCCGAACCAGCGGCGCTCGGAATTGTTCATGGTCTGATAGCTCCTTTCGTTATTTCTTGCCTCCGGGTCGCCCGCGGGTGTCGCGGTCGGAGGCGGTGTCTGCGCAGCCTCCAGGCTGCGGATCTGCTCGTTGATCTCGTCGATCGCGCCCTGCACGCGGTTGAGCTCGGCGGTGTTGCTTGCCCGCTCCTGCTCAAACGCTTCCACGGCGGATTCGACGACGCTGCGCTCCTCATCGGTCTGCGCCGCCTCAATGTCGCGAGCCAGCTCCGCTTCGCGGGCGGCGAAGCCGTCCCGCACGCTTTCCAGTCCAGCGAGCTGCGTCTGGAGCGGTGCGAGCTTGCTGCGCAGCATCAGTACCTTCAATGCCATTTACGATTTACCTCCAATTCTGTTTTTCATGGCAGCGCGCCAGGCTTCCGCCCTGCGCTGCTGGATTTCCGCAAAGTCGTGCTGCCGGGCGCTGACTGACGTCTGCTCGTAGGCAGGGAATGTACAGACAGACACCTCATACAGCGGATCGACTTCTTCGATCACCCAGCGGCATTTCCCGTCGCCGAGCTCCTCAAAGCGTTCGCGTTTAATATCGAAGCCAAACGAGCACTGGTCAACGTCACCCCGCTGGACGCGGGCATAGAGGTTCATGGCGTCAACGTCATCCCGGTTGATCTTGATACTGCCCCAAAGCCCGCGCTCATCCTGACGGAGTGTCAGTGTGCCGGCTTTCGTGCGTCCGAGCACGAGACTCGAATCGTGATTGATGAGTGCGCGGATGTCGCCGCCGATGGAGCTCGAAAAAGCGCCCGGCGCTACGATCTCGCTCGCGCCCTCCCAGAGGGGGTACTCACTGTTGAATACGGCAAAATATCCCTCGATGTGCAGGTCATCCCCGGCGTCACGCGCCTGGAACTGCTGCGCTACGCAGCGCACCTGGCGCTGCTTGCGGTCATTCGGCATTGTCACCGCCTCCTTGCTCTAATTTTTTCTGGTCGCCGATCATGTCGCGCGGGATGTAGTTTTCCAAGATGACCAGCTTATCAAGCCCCTCGCGGGGACTCAGCCCGAGCCAGTCGCGCGCCTCATTGCCGTCCATCAAGCCGCGGATGTACTGCGCGTCCGCGACCTCCGCCAGCTCCTTGAGCGTGTAGCTGTACAGGCGGCGTGTGGACATAGTGAAGTACATATCCTCGGAGATCAGCAGCTTACGCGTCAGCTCGTGGCAGATGATGTTCGCCAGCGTGACCGCCGTCGTGCGGATCATGTGATTGTGCTCGGCGTCCGAGTAGCTGCCGACGCCCACCATGTACGGCGTCACGCCGACGATGGAGGCGATCTCGCGTTTATCCAGCTCAACGGAATCCTTCAGCGCCAAGTCGTTCAGGCTGAGGGGCTTGACCTGCTGGACCTCCATCAGCTCCGCCGGAATGACCCAAGGATCGCCCGCGGCGCTGCCCGCGATGTATTCGTCGATAAGGCGCTTGCGCCCGGCTTCGTCTGCAAATTCCTCGGCGAGGGAATCCACTTTGACGATGACGCTCGGCTTCCACTTGTCGGACATAAAGCCCTTTTTGGTCGCCGCCGCCTGCCGGAGGTTTGCGGTCACGTCCCGCAGGCTCACGCGCAGCCCTACACCGCGCCACGGCTGCATCGGGTCGCACCAGCGCTTAAAATGCAGCACACTGTCGGGCTCGTAGCGCCGCCCGCGCCACATCACATAGTAGGTTTGCCCGAGGTCGTCGCTCATGGCGTAGGCGTCCGGCATCGGCTCAAGGTCCGACAGCAGCCCGTTTGCCGTGTGCGGCAGCATGAATGCACTACCGCAGGAGCTTGTCAGCATCGTCAAGACGATCCAGGACACGAGATCCTTGCGGCTGCCGTTGCGCCACGGCGCGATGTCCATAAACCGCGAGAGTTGATTGCGCACGCGCACATCGCCGCTTGCAGTGTTCCGCATGAGCTGGATCGTCGCGTTCGATACGATGTCCGCCAGCCCGCCGATTGCCGCGAGCACGTCAGGGCTGTCGATCAGCCGCGTGTATCCGGGGACGGACAGCGTGTCCGAGCCCGCCAGCCCGATCATAAATTTTTGCAGCTCGCTCGAAGCATCGCGCCGCTGCGGTTTGACTCTCAATCGGCATCATCCTCTCTTGTTTTTTTGTCATACCAGCCAGCCGCCTTATTGCTGGCGGTGAGATCTTCGAGATATGCGCACACGGCAAAAACCGAGGCGTCAAAAAGGTCGATGCGCAGATTCTGCTCGATCTTCTGATACATCACCATGTCGTCGGCTTTCTCAATACCGGCGACGTTCTGCACGCAGTACTCATACGGCTCGGCGTGCAGGTAGTAGAGCGTGCCCTTCTTTGCACTCGCCTCCAGGTAGCGGAAGCCCTCGGACTTCCGTGTGAAAAGCTGCGGCTGGTCCTTGATCGGGAAGCGCTCGTTTTTCATCTCCACGAAATACTCGCGGCAGAATTTACGGTCGTGTCCGATCCGGCGGATCTTAAAGCCGGAGGCGCGCAGCTTTTTGTACCAGCACACCACGTCGTGATAGTTCGTGACGGCGTCGTTGGTCATATGCAGCCAGCCGTCCTCCTGCCAGCCGAATAGTGGGATCTGATCCTGCTGCGCCTTGATAACAGCCGCCGGGCGCGGAAACCACGCGTGCGGGATGACGATGTCCACGCCCTTGTAGTGCCCAAAAAGGCATCCGGCGGTCAGGTCGTGCAGCTTTGACAGGTCCGTGCCGCCGTACCAGCGGATCGGCAGCTTCGCGAGCTGCGCGATCGTCCAGTCGTACTTTTCATCGCTGCGGCGGAACTCCTGAATGTCGAACCACGCCTTGACGGCGTTCGTCGTAACGTTGAGGCTCTTATTCAAAAACTCCGGGCGGAGCGCGGGATTGTCCGCCGCCATGGCAGCGTCGTTGATCATGTCCTGCGGACGGATGGAATAGCCCCATCCGGGGGACGCCGCCTTCAGCACGGCAGGGTCGTGCAGGTCCACATCGCCGTTTTCCAGCGTCGGCGCGGAGCATAGGAAGCAGAAGATCGAATCCGCCGCGTCGCCCGTGACCGTGCCACGCAGGATTTTGCGGCAGTAGTCCAAATGCCCAAGCAGGAAGCCGCGTGCATTCGGACCGTTGGACGAGATGATAATGACGAGCTTATTCGTGTACGCCTTGGTCGCGTCCTTTAGGATCTGATACTGCTGCGGGCTTTTGTAGGTGTGCGCCTCGTCGGCGATGACAATGTTGCAGTTGAAGGAGTCCTGCTTGTCGGGGTTTGCCGCCAGAGCGTTGATGGAGATCATGCCGTCTCCGATGTCGCCGGAGATGGAGCGCTCCATGTTGTTGTCGATGATGCGCAAGCCCTGATTCGGGTCGTCCTTCACCGTCACGCCCAAACGGTTGAAGTTGTACTTAAGGAAGTCAAAGCCCTCGAGCGCCTGCTTGAGCGCACCGCCGACCTCGTACACCTTCGAGCCGGACGCGCGCTCGTACATCGCCAGCGCGGCGGCGAGGGAGGCAGCGAACGTCGTCTTGACGTTCTTGCGCGGGATGAAGTCAACCGCTTCCTTGAACCGCCGAATCTTCGTGTCCGGGAGGTAAAACCCCATGATGTTGTAAACGATGAACTTGTGATACGGCAGCAGGAGGAACGGCGTGCCGCGCAGCGGCGTAGCGTCCAGGAACTCACCCTGCTGGTGACACATCATCGTCTCGATGATGGCAATGATGTCATTTGCAGGCTCGGACCGAAATTCCCACTTGCCGCAGGCGAGATCTGCGACGTATCGCTTGCAGGCAAGCACCGCGTCCTCGCATAGCCCGGACTCGCCGGACAGGACGGAGTTTACAAACGCGTCCACGTCGCGCTGGTACTGGGCAGCGTGCTCGATCGCGTGCTCGTGTGCACTCGCGAGGAGTTGCTCGATCTTGCTGTTTCCGGCTGCTGCTGGCTGGAGCTTGGAGCGCGCCTTGTTTAAGCCCGTCGGCGTCAAGCCGAGCTGATTGCGCAGCCCCTGCACCGTTGCGCGCAGGTCCTCGACCGCCGTCCAGTACGGGCTTTTCGCGGTGTACTCCGCGCCGGTCTTGTTGACCATCGTGCACACGCGCTGCCCGCCCTGCTTCTTCCACTCCTTTTCGGCGCGGGACAGCTCGCGCTCCGTCTTGGCAAGCTGTTTGATCGTCGGCTCAAAGATCGCGCTGTATGTGCCGACCAGCTCCATGTCCTTGCGGATCATGTCCTCTCTCGCCAAACGATCACCTCGCTTCAAATTTCCCAACGTTGGGCAATTTGGATTGCCCGGCGCTTTCGTGTTTCCGTCGAGGGCTCTGCCAGGCGCGGCTGTCTGCTACCGCGCCCAGTAGGAGGTCACTAACTATGGCGCGACGGAAGCTGCCCGACTCCCGCCGCCCGGCACAGCCCTCGACGATCTCTCCGCAGGCGCGTCGATCACGCCCGCGGTGTGTAATTCCTTGTCGCGCGCGGCCCGCGCGCCTTGCCGGTCTCGCGTTACCCCCTCCCGCGGTTTTCCCGCCGTCGGAAAAGGGGGCCCACTCCG